>ERZ857757.15-NODE-15-length-247917-cov-17.196565_pt1 | contig 247917 bp, 184 predicted proteins | sample MGYA00519764_ERZ857757 | MGnify/ENA primary metagenome ERZ857757 (study PRJEB31778, sample SAMEA3449359) | human gut metagenome | biome: human gut; feature: human-associated habitat; material: faeces | place: United Kingdom | collected 2010/2012 ...
CTGCGACGGAAGGTGCCGAAGGGGAGACGACGCTGACCGTCACGGTGCAGGACAATCCCGACACGGCGGAACGTTCTGCGAACGTCACCCTGACACCGAGCGTGGAGTCGGCAGGCCCGAAGGCCATCCGCGTGACGCAGGAGGCCAAGGTGCTGCCCCCTTCTTTCTCGATGTTCTATGAAGGGGGAGAACTGCCCGAAGAGGGGTTTGTCATCCGCTATAAGGGAGACACCCGCTATGATGTGGACGTGGTTCCGGTGAATGTCGAATGGAACGTGAAAGTGGAATACGAAGCCGACAGTTCCGGCTGGCTGGAGGTCGATACGTATGAAAATGAAAGTGAGGGGGTATACAAAATTAAAATCGCCTGCAATCCCAGCCAACAAGAGAACACTTCGTCCGACCCGCGTACCGCCCGAGTGGTGGTCACCACGAATGTGGAAGATATCGGTCCGTTCGAGATTCCCGTGATGCAGGAGGGTAAGCCCGAATTCCTCAGTACGCTTGAAGAGGATGTCGATTTCGGAGTGCTCACCCAGAGCCGGGTGATAGTGTATCCCAACAACGACTACAGGGAGAGCTCCTATACCAAGTGGGATTTCAATTTGTGGAATGATGGCATCTCGTACGACGGGAGCAGCAAATTTACGGGTTCCGGCGATAGGATGTGCGTGACAGTTGCCGGCGAGGTATTGACTCAGAACGATGACAACGAATATTATCTGGCGGAGGGAACCTATACGGTAGCGGCCAACTTCAGCGGGACGGTAACGCCTGAAGTCGGTCAAATCAGCGGCGGTGCGTTCGGTTTTTCCCATCCGGAGTTTCCGAAGGGTACGTGGTATATCCGGATGCAGGATGATGCCGTAACGGGCGATGCCTGCATCAAGGAAGGTACGATGACCGTGGCCCGCAGCGGGGAGACCTACACGCTGACGTTCGACTTTACGAGCGATGCCGGCTACAAGGTGACCGGTTCGTTCGAGGGTGCGCTCAATGTTCGTGCCCAATAATTGCGGACAATCCGAAAGTATTCTGCATGGAAAGGGGAGAGCCTCAAAGGCTCTTCCCTTCCGCTTTTATGCAGGATGGACGGAGATGGGATAATAACAAGGGGTAAATGCCGCGGCTGAAAGCCGCGGCATTTGTTCGTTCCGTTTCGGCCGGATAAAAAGCCCCGTACCCTCACGGGCCGGGGCTTCCGCCAAATAAACTTACTCCTATCTAATTCCTAACAAAAGCAGTGTGGTTTTCGGGAGGGTAGAGCTCGCCGCCGGCGATGTATGTCTTGGCCGTGCTGCCGGTCGTATATGTTCCCGTGTGGTATTTCTCCGTTTCGATGTACTCCCCGACGCCGTCCTTGCGGTCCATGTTGGATTTCAGTTTGATGTCGATGCTCTCTTCCCCTTCGGGTACGAGGTCGGCGATACGGAAAGAGGCCAGTCCCGTGTCGCTCACGACGTACCGTCCGTTCCCTTCCACTTCACCCATGGCGTTGTGGCGCAGTTCGAGATATACGGAATCGGTCGCCGGGCGCGTGTCGTCCCACACGAGGTTTATCATGTGCGGCTGTCCGTTCTCGTAGCGGAAGTATTCGAAACCGATGTTGATATAGTTGCCGGAGAATGCCGCCGTGACGACGCGTATCAGGTCGTGCCCGATGCTGTCGCTGCGGTGCGGGTCGTTTTCGAGCAGGAAACTCTTCCGGACTATCGGCACCGCGTGGATGTCGTTGAAGACGAGGACGCGTATGTCGTAAACGGTCTGTTCCGGCGTGGAGTAGGAGCTCACGTAGTCGCCGTTGCCGGGCAGAATGTTGTATTTGAAATAGACCCTTTCGCCCCTCTCTATCTCCTTGCTCCCATTGTACTCCAGGACGCGGAGCAGCACGCCGTCGTCTCTCGTTATCTCGAAATAGCCGTCGTAGTCCGTGCGCGTTATCTCCCCGAAGCCGTTGTAAACGATGTCGGTGGGCGGTGCCGCGCCCGCAAGCTCCTTGCTGCATGAGGAGAGTGCGGCGACTGCCGCAGCGAAGGTCAGGAGCACCGTGATGTATTTAGTCCAATTTTTCATTCTTTTCGGCTTTGCCGGCGCGGCCGTTCGCGGGTCGGCGCCGTTCCGTCTATACGTCCATTTTATGTAATGACGCTAATATATATTATTCTGTTGCACGGGCGGTGAAAAAAATGGATTTTTTCTCTTTGCCGCCCGGCCGTCGGAGTCTCAGAGGCCGAACCGTACGCCTACCTTGACGGAAAAACTGGTCGGATGGACGGTACGGTAGCTTGCCGGCTGGTCTTTCTGCCGGAAATAATATCCGACTCCCGGTTCCACGTAAAGGCCTATGTGCCTGTTGAAATTGTAGCTGACTCCGGCTGCGGCGCTTACCGAGAACTGTACGCCCTTGATGCGGCGGAGGGTCGATTCCCTACCGCTGTCGCCCGCATCGGCGAATCCCTGCGTCTCGCGCCAGGCAACGCCTTTTTCGACCATGCCGCCTCCCTGGACGTAGAAACCGAATCCGCCCGCGCGGTAGAATGTATAGGTCAGCCCGACCGGTACGCCGATGTAGTGGAGCTCGCGCGTGATATGCGCCGTACCCGCCGAGAACGACTGTTCGGAGGAGGAGTAGAGATAGGAGTAGTTGAGTCCCGTGGTCAGGGCGAGCCGTTCGCCCAGCGGGACGGAGAGCGACAGTCCCACGTTGAGCGGCATCCGGTGCTGGAGCCGTACTTCCTCCGTGACAGGCCCCGTGGGGGCGAGTACCGGGCGGCCGTTCTCCTCGTGCAGTCCGGACTGGAGCGTCATGCCTCCGTCGGAGGTCTGTTTGATGAGCATGCCGGCCGATGCGGCCCTGTCCGGGTCGTTCGTTACGCTGTTTCCGGCGAAAGTGCCGAAGTTGCCCGCATAGACGGAACCGGCCACCTTCCGGCGGGGTGCTCCGCCATACTCCCGGGCGATGGCCCGCTCCCAATAGGCATCCGTGTTCCTCCGCAGTTCCGCGGCGGCCGAACCGGGCGAGGGGTAAGCAGGGCGCTTCCGGCTGCGGCCCCGCTGTCCGTTTCGGTCGCCCTCCCGTACGGCGGGGGGGGCGTCCCGCGCTTCCGTATCCTTTCCGGCCGGGGCGTTCTCCTGTCCTGCGGCCGCAGTCTGTCTTTCCGGGATGGTGTCCTCTCCGTCTGTTTTCGCGACGGCCCGTACCGGCTGCGGGGTGTTTGCTCCGGACACGGTCTGCGGAGGCTCGGAACCGGCGTCCGTATCGGGTACGGCCGTATCCCCTGTTCCGTCGGGCAGTACGACTGCGGTCTGCCGTACCGCTGCCTCTTCCGTGATACCGGCCGGTCGGGAGAGGTAAAGGGCCGTGACCAGTACCCCAGCCAGCAGTGCCGCCGCGACGGCATACCCGTACGCATGCCGGATGCGTTGCCGCTTGCGGGGGGCTGCACCGGCTGCGGCGAGCGTCTCCTCTATCCGCTGGAAAAGCTCCCGGGGCGGCTCTTCTTCGTAGCCGCGCAGGGCATCTCCTATCCGTTTGTCGAAATCCTTATCTGTCATCTTTCCGTATTCTCTTTATCCGTGCCGCCCCGCGGGATGCGCCGGGCGGTTGCATGTCGTCTTTCATCTGCCGGCCCCGCGGCCGTCCGTCTTGCGCGGCGGCGTGCCTGTATGGAGCCTTCTGCCCAGTATCTCTATCAGTTTCATCCTCGCCCGGAGGTATTGCGAGCGGGTGGTCGCCTCGCTTATTCCCAGCATCTCCGCAATTTCGGCATATTCGTACTCCTCTACCGCCCGCAGATTGAAGATGGTTCGGTACCCTTCCGGCAGGGTGTCCACGCACGCCTTTATCTCTCCCGCCGAAAGTTCGTCGAGGACCGTCGGCGGTACGGAGCTGCGGAGGTTCGCCGCGCTCACTTCATCGGCTCCCTCCAGCGGGTTCCTGCGGCGGAAATAGGACATGACCGTATTGACGAATATCCGTCTGCACCAACCCTCGAACGGTCCGTCGCCGCGGTAGTCGCCTATGCGCGTATAGAGCGTCACGAAACCGTCGTGCAGCAGGTCTTCCGCCGTGGAAGCGTCGCTCACATAGCGCCTTATGACGCCATACATCGGACTGCCGTAGCGTACGTACAGTTCGCGGCGAGCCTCCGCGTTCCCCCTGCGGCAACCCTCTATTATCTCTTCCAGTGTCAAAGACGGTCAGTGATTCGTTAATAAGATGCTTTTGCAGTACGTTTTGTTGCATCCGGGTAACAATTTTACGCATTTTTTCCCGGCCGTTCAAGTTCCGGATAGCTCATTGGCAAATTTTGCTTACCTTTAAGCCGTATAAATACGCATATTATGGAAACAAAGAAGATAGGCATAGCATCCGATCATGCCGGATACGAGATGAAGGAATTCCTCATCGGATACCTCGAAAGCAAAGGATACGAAGTGTATGATTTCGGAGCTCCGAGCGCCGAAAGTTTCGATTATCCCGATTCGGCCCATCCCCTCGCATGCGCCGTCGAGAAGGGCGAACTGCCCATGGGCATCGCACTCTGCGGCAGCGGCAACGGCATCTCCATGACGCTCAATAAACACCAGGGTATCCGTGCGGCCCTCTGCTGGACGCCCGAATTGGCCGAGCTCGCCCGCAGGCACAACGATGCCAATATCTGTTCGCTGCCGGCGCGTTTCATAGATAATACGCAGGCTGCGGCTATCGTGGACGCATACCTCGGAGCCGAATTTGAAGGGGGACGTCACCAGCGCCGGATAGACAAGATACCTTTCAGGGGAACGTGCTGACGCTCGCCGGTCGTACCAACGGAAAGACCCTATGAAGGAGATAGACGTATACAAGGTGCTCGAAGGCAAGAATCCGAAGCTTGCCCGTCGCGTCCCGCGTTTCGTCGTCGATTATCTTCGCCGTACCATACACGAGCGGGAGGTGAACGAGATTCTGGCGAGATTCGGAGACCTGGAGGGGATAGCGTTCGTACGGGCCGCCCTCGGGTACATGAATGTCCGCTATCATTCGGTCGGTATGGAGCGGCTGAACCCCGAAGGACGTTACGTGTTCGCTTCGAACCATCCGTTCGGAGGAATGGACGGACTGATGCTGGCCGACGAGGTGGCGCGTTATTTCGGCGATGTCCGGGTAGTGGTGAACGACCTGCTGATGTACCTCGGCCCGCTCAGGGGACTGTTCGTGCCGGTGAACAAGCACGGCCGTCAGGATGCCGGAAGCGTGGAGGCTTTCAATAACGCTTTCGCATCCGATGTGCCGATAGTGACCTTCCCCGCCGGGCTCTGTTCGCGCCGCCGCCGCGGGGTCGTGCGCGACCTCGAATGGAAGCCCAATTTCGTGAAGAAGGCGGCCGCTTACGGCCGGGATGTGGTGCCTGTCTATTTCAACGGCAGGCTCTCCGACTTCTTTTACCGGCTGTCGAACCTGCGTACCGCGCTCGGCATCAAGGCCAATATCGAGATGCTCTATCTTGCCGACGAGATGTTCCGTCAGGCAGGCAGCGATTTTGAAATCATCATCGGGAGACCGATACCGTCCGCTTCCCTGCTGGAGGGAAGGACGCCGGGGCAGGCGGCCGATTACGTCAGGCGCGCCGTGTACGCGCTGGGGAGAGGCTGACGATTTCCCTCTCCTTCGGGCGGTCTGCGAGCGCGGCCGGAGGCGGGCCTTTCCATGCAGTTGTCTCAGTGTTCATCCATACAATAAAACGGATACCATGAAACCGATAATAGAAGCCGTACCGAAGGAACTCATCGAACGGGAACTAACCGAGGAGCGCCTGCTGCGTGCCACCAACAATGCGGGAAACTTCATTTACACGATAAAGGCGGCGGAGGCTCCCGACATCATGCGGGAGATAGGCCGTCTGCGTGAGCTCGCATTCCGGCAGGCCGGGGGCGGTACGGGGAACGAGGTGGATGTCGACGAACAGGACCTGGCTCCGGACGGTTATACGCAGTTGTTCGTATGGGACCCGGTAGCCCGTGAAATCCTTGGCGGCTACCGCTACATTATCTGCGATTCCCCTTATCCGAAAAATCTCTCGACGGAACACTATTTCCGTTTCAGTGACAGGTTCCGGCAGGAGGTGCTGCCCTATACCATCGAGCTGGGACGTTCGTTCGTGCAGCCGCGCTATCAGCGTACCCGCGATGCGAAGAGCCTCTATGCGCTCGACAACCTGTGGGACGGACTCGGTGCGCTGATAGTGGAGAATCCCGACAAACAGTATTTTTTCGGCAAGGTGACCATGTACGGGCACTATGACAAGGAGGCGCGCAACATCCTGATGTATTTCCTGCAGAAATATTTTCCGGACAGGGACGGCCTGCTCGAACCGCTCTATCCCGTCGAGATGAACATCGACGTGCCGGCCATGGAGCGGATATTTGCCGGAGGAAGTTATATGGACGACTACCGGACACTCGTCAATGAACTGCGCAAGCGGGACGAGTTCATTCCGCCGATGATAAATTCATACATGAATCTGTCGCCTTCGATGAAGGTTTTCAGCACCGTACACAATCCCGATTTCGGAGAGGTGGAGGAGACGGGCATCCTCGTCCGGATAAAGGACATCTACCCGGAGAAGGCGGAGAGGCATACGCGCGGCCTGCTGCAGAAGCTGAAGAAGCGGATAAAATCGGTTTCGGGCGGCGAGTGAGCCGGGCCGGCACGCTGCGGGCGTTTGCGGAAGCTGCGGTTTGGGCTGCGGCGGCATACATTGCCGCCGCAGCTCTTTTACGGGGGGCGGTATGGCGGAAGTGTCGGAGGAGCGGAGTCCGTTCGGAAGTACCTGCCCCCGTATCCGGTACCGGGGACGGATTATGATATGCGCGGGTTTCTGATTAATTTTGCGGTATGAACGGGAAGACCATCACGGAGGAGCAGTTGCTCGAAGCCCTGCGGAGGTATTGGGGGTACGGTTCGCTGCGCGGAACGCAGTCCCGGACGATTCGGTGCGTGCTCGAAGGCCGGGATACCCTTTCGCTGATGCCTACCGGTGGCGGCAAGTCGCTGACCTACCAGCTTCCCGGTCTGCTGATGGAGGGGCTGTGCGTGGTCGTGACGCCTCTCGTGGCGCTGATGAAGGACCAGGTCGATTCGCTGCGCCGCCGCGGTATCCCGGCGGTCGCCATCCACTCCGGCATGAGTCCGCGCAACATCGACATCACGCTCGACAATTGCGTGTACGGCGACATCAAATTCCTGTATGTCTCTCCCGAACGGGTGGCGGGCGAACTGTTCGCGGCCCGGCTGGCCAAGATGAACGTGAATCTGATAGCGGTGGATGAGGCGCACTGTATCTCGCAATGGGGGTACGACTTCCGTCCGGCTTACCTGCGTATCGCCCGGATGCGCGACATCCTGCCGGCGGTGCCCGTGCTCGCGTTGACGGCTTCGGCTACGGAGCCTGTGGCGCAGGATATCATGGAGAAGCTGGCGTTCCGCGAGCCCAACGTCGTCCGGAGCGATTACGCTCGGCCGAACCTGTCGTTTTCCGTCCGGCATACGGATGACCGGAAGGGGCAGTTGCTGCGGGTGATAGGGAATGTGCCGGGGAGCGGAATCGTCTATGTCCGGACGCGTGACGCCGCGGAGCTGCTTGCCGCGGAGCTGAAGGAGGAGGGTATTGCGGCCGAGTATTACCATGCGGGGCTGCCTCATGGCGAGCGGACCCTGCGGCAGAACGAATGGACGGCGGGAAAGACGCGGGTGATGGTGGCCACCAACGCATTCGGCATGGGAATCGACAAGCCCGACGTCCGCTTCGTGGTGCATTACGGGCTCTGCGCTTCGCTGGAGGAGTATTATCAGGAGGCCGGGCGGGCCGGAAGGGACGGCCGTCGTTCCTATGCCGTGCTCATCGTCGCTTCCGACGACCGGGAGCGTTTGACACGCCGTTTCTCCTCCGAATTTCCCACCATAGCGCAGATAAAGGATATCTATGTCCGGTTGATGAATTATCTCGGGGTGGCCATCGGGGAGGGGAAATTCTGCTCGATGGCGGTGAACCTGTACGATTTCTGTACCCGTAACCGTCTCTTCATGGGAACGGTGCAGAATGCGCTGAAGATACTCCAGCAGAACGGTTACCTCGTCTTCACGGACGACGAGGAGAATCCCGCACGGCTTATGTTCTGTGTCAGCCGCGACGACCTCTATTCGCTGCGTGTTGAACGCGAGGACCTCGATAATATCCTGCGCACCATTCTGCGGCTCTATACCGGTGTATTTACCGGTTTGCGCCCGGTGGATGTGCAGGAGATGGCCATCTATACCGGTTATACCGAAGAGCGCGTGATGGAGCTGCTCAAGACGTTGTGGCGCCTGCATGTGATACGGTTCGTCCCCAAGAACCGCAGCCCCATGGTATTCCTGACCGACAACCGGCTCCCGGATGCCGACGTGTACATTTCGCCGGGGAGTTACCGGGCACGCAAGGAGACGGCCGCCCAGCGGCTGGAGGCCGTGTTCGCCTATGCTGCCGATACGGAGCGGTGCAGGAGCGTGGTCTTGCAGGAGTATTTCGGACAGAAGGATGCCCGGCCCTGCGGGGTGTGCGACATCTGTCTTGCGCATAGGAAGCGGGGGACGGTCGGGGAGGGGATGGCCGGCGAGATTCTGAAAAGAATCCCGGCCGGCGGAATAAGTCCGAAAGATTTGGCCGGACAGTTCGCTGCCGCGCCCGAAAAGGTGGCCGCAGCGGTCGATGCGCTGGCCGCGGAGGGTAAAATTTCGGTCATGCCGAACGGATTACTCGTGATTAATCGGTAACTTTGCAGACCGCCCGGTTGGCGGTTTTGCCTGTATGCTTGTACGATGAGCTGTTTCCGGAACAACATAACGAATGAAGAGATAACCGCGATGCCGAAGTGCGCTTTCCCCGGTACGGTCGAGATTGTCGATACGGAGGAGAAGGCCGTTGCGGCGTGTGCGTACCTCATGGCCCAGTCGGCGCTCGGATTCGATACCGAGACGCGGCCGTCGTTCAAGGCGGGCGTGTCGAACCGGACGGCGCTTCTGCAGCTCGCTTCGGCCGACCGTTGTTTCCTCTTCCGCCTTTCGCAGATGAAGTTCGTGCGCGAGGTGGCGCGGGTGCTCGAAAGCGGCGACGTGGTGAAGGTAGGGGCTGCCGTGCGCGACGACATCAAGGGGCTGCAAAGGCTCCGTTGGTTCAGGCCGCAGGGGTTCGTGGACCTGCAGAGTGTTGCGGGGGAGTGGGGCATCGAGGAGAAGAGCGTCCGCAAGCTCGCGGCGATAGTGCTCGGCAGTTCGGTTTCCAAGGCGCAGCGGCTGAGCAATTGGGAAGCGGCCACTCTCACGAAAGCGCAGATAGGGTATGCGGCGACGGATGCCTGGGTCTGCCTGGAGATATATAACAGATTAATGAAGGAACCCAGATGACGAAGATATTCCTGAAACGCGGCAAGGAGGAGTCACTCGGCCGTCGCCACCCGTGGGTCTTTTCGGGAGCCATCGAACGGATGGAGGGGGAGCCCGCCGAAGGCGATGTGGTGGATGTCTATTCGCGGCAGGGGGAGTTCCTTGCCAGGGGCCATTATCAGATAGGTTCCATCACGGTGCGGATACTGACTTTCGTGCAGGAGGAGATTGACGCCCGGTGGTGGCTGGAGCGGTTGCGTGCCGCTGTCGGGGTGCGTCGGGCCGTCGGGCTTGTCGGGAATCCGATGACGGACTGTTATCGTCTCGTGCACGGCGAAGGCGACGGATTGCCCGGACTCGTCGTGGATATTTACGGCGATACGGCGGTGGTACAGGCCCACAGCGTCGGCATGTACCGTTCGCGCGATGCGGTATGCGATGCCCTACGGAGGGTTTACGGCGGTGCCTTGGCGGCTGTCTACGACAAGAGTGCGCAGACACTTCCCTATAAGGCCGATACGGGGGCCTGCGACGGCTATCTGTATGGCGGAGACGGTACGACGGAGCGGATTGTCACCGAAAACGGCAACCGGTTCCATGTCGATTGGGGCGCCGGCCAAAAGACGGGCTTCTTCCTTGACCAGCGGGAAAACCGGGAACTCGTCCGGCGTTACAGCAGCGGGCGTGCCGTACTCAATACGTTCAGTTATACCGGCGGTTTCTCCGTATACGCTCTGGCGGGCGGGGCGGAACGGGTCGTATCGGTGGACAGCTCGGCCGGTGCCGTCCGCCTCGCGGAGCGGAATGTCGCGCTCAATTTCGGCGACGGCGCACCGCACGAGGGGGTGGCGGTCGATGCGTTCGATTACCTGAAAGAGATGGACGGCAGTTTCGACCTCGTCATTCTCGACCCTCCGGCCTTCGCGAAGCACCACAAGGTGCTGGGCAACGCCATGAAAGGTTATATGCGCCTGAACGCAAGGGCGCTCTCGCAGATAGCTCCCGGAGGTATTCTCTTTACTTTCAGTTGTTCGCAGGCGGTGAGCCGCGAACTTTTCCGAACGGCGGTCTTCACGGCGGCTGCCGTTGCGGGGCGCAATGTCAGGATACTCCATCAACTGACGCAGCCTGCTGACCATCCCGTAAATATCTACCATCCGGAGGGGGAGTACCTGAAGGGGTTGGTGCTGTACGTGGAGTGACCGTCCGCCGTGCAGCGGATGCATCGGCACATAACCTCCCTTGCTTCCGGTCTGGAACGGCAATGACGGCGGACAGGGGAAGCGCCGACGGTTTTGTTCGTGCGGATGCGTGGAGCGGACGGACTATTTGACTGCTTCGCTGAGTTCGGTGCCGGGGCGAAACTTGACGACGTTTTTGGCCGCTATCCGGATAGGGGCTCCGTTGCGCGGGTCCCGTCCGGTTCGTGCATGTTTCCTCTCTATTGCGAAGGTGCCGAATCCGGCCAGGGTGACTTTTTCGCCGCTGATGAGCGCGGCGGTTGTTATTTTCATGAAAGCCTCCAGGCTCCTTTTCGCTTCGCCTCTGGATATTCCCGCTTCCGAGGAGATGGATTCGATTAACTGCGTCTTGTTCATTTTAAGTCGGTCTTGCGATGGTGATACGGATGGTTCGGCGGGCAGGGGGCACGTTGCCGCCCGTTCCACAAAATAACTAAAAATAATCTCCAAATCCAAACCTTGTCGTTTCGTCTCGCGGTATTAAGCGAGGGGCTGTGCCTGCGGCGCCGTCCGCAGATACAGACCGTTGACATGCCGTAGGACGGGGCCGGGCTGTGCGGCGGGCGGAGCGGCATCGTGGGGAGATAACCCGTCGGTATGGCTGCGGAACGGTGCCGTACCGTCCGGCCGCCGGTTTGGATAAGTCGAAAAGAGGTTATACTTTTGTGTCTGGAAAGATGGCAGAGTGGTCGATTGCGGCGGTCTTGAAAACCGTTGAGCTGCAAGGCTCCGGGGGTTCGAATCCCTCTCTTTCCGCAGAAGACGGCCGGGAAGATGTAAGACGCGGTGCCGGAATACGAGAGGCGACAGCAGGAAGATTTGCTGGTCGCCTTTCGTGTTTTATGTTTTATGCCGTTCCCGGCAGGGAAGGCGTTCCCTGTTTGCCGGGGCAATGAGCAGCGCACATTGTTGCATGCTTGCCGGAGGGTCGTTTGGCGGAAAGACAGTGAAATGATTGGAACGGACGCATCCATGTTTTCTTGAGATATTTGACCGTTGCGGGAGGCAGGTTCGGTCGGCCCGTGTTGTGGGTGCAGGCCCGGACGGGGCCTGGCTTGTGGCCTTGCGGCCCATTTTCGTTGCGGACTGTGTTTTTTCGGGTGTTGGGAACCAACCGTATGGCGGGTGTGGATTGCCGGACCGGTATGGAAGAGCGTTGCTGTTTTCGGTGAAATTAAAATTCTATCGCCTTTTTAAATCTTTTACCGGTTTTCTGCCGTCATATGAGTGAACGGCCGTAAGTAGAATTTATGATTGGAAAAAGATTGGATGAACTGGAGCGTGTGATTGAGCTCTATCAGGATGCGTTGTTCCGTTTCGCTTTTTTCCGTACCGGTTCCCTGGCGGATTCGCAGGATATCGTACAGAATGTGTTTCTCAAAATGGTTGACAGCAGTCGCGACCTTGCGCATGTCGGGGATTTGAAAAACTATCTGTTTCGGTGTGTCTCGAATGCCTGCTGCGATTGGACGGAAAAAAGGCGGCACACCGGGACTCTTCCGCTGGAAAGCGTGGGTGTTGCAGACGAAACCGGTACGGAGGAGGAGTGGATGCATGAATACGTGCGTATCGGCAGCATGCTGGAGGGTCTGCCTGCAAGGCAGGCGGAGGTCGTGCGAATGAGATGTGTGGATGGACTTCGGTTTGCGGAGATAGCCGATATGCTTGGCGTTTCGCTACCGACTGTCAAATCGAGGTTCAGGTATGGTATTGAAAAAATGCGAACGATTGAAAAAAAGGGAAAGCTATGAAATGCGATGATTTCAAAGATAAGTGCGGAGACCTGTCCGATGGAGAAGTCTCTGCGGAGATGCGGATGCATATGGCTCATTGTGAGGAGTGCGCAGCGTATTATCGGTTAATGCGTTCGTTGGAGCCCAAGGCGGTTCCTGTGGCGCCGGGAACGCTGAAGCGGGAAGTGCTGGCCCGTGCCGCCGCGAAGCACAGAAAACGCCCGGCGGTCGCAGTCCGGCGGATTGGTTATGCCGCCGCAGCCGTGGTATTGGTTGCTGCGGCAGTGTGGATGGCCGTATTGGCCGGTCCTTCGGAAGCAATGGCTTCAGCGGCACAGTTGAACAGTTCGCTGCGCGGGATGGATAGGGTGGAAAATATGGTGATGGAGGTGAAGGTTCGTACGATGCCGGCAGAGGGTTTCGGCAGTATCGACCTTGAAGCGGACTTTACGGACCATATCCTGACGGTATTGTTCGGGGATACCTGCCGGTGGCGGCTTGAAAAGGCAGGCCGTACGGCAGTGTGCGATGGCCGGAGGAAATACATGTGGTTGGCCGACAGTCGGTCGGGAGTAACGGGGCCGGTCGGGAGTAACTTCGAAGAGTGGTTTGCGGTGCTCCTCGACCCTCGTTTGGTGCTCATGAAAGAGAAGGAAGCAGCCGAAGCGCACGAAGGTGTCCGGTATTCTGTGCGCGACGAAGGCGATGAGGTGTTGTTGACTGTGAGGGCGAAGGCGCGTGGTGATTTTAGAAACGACTATCTGTTCAATGGCTCGATTGACGAATCCGATACCCGTCGTGAATATCGTTTCGATAGTGCGACCAATTTGTTGAAGGGATTGAAGGTCTACGTGCTTGACGGTCGCCGTGAGGTATTGGTTTTGGAGGTCGCTGCCGTCGGTTACAATGTCCTTGTCGATGAGAAGGCTGTCGTTTCCCTGCCGGAGGGGTATGTGTGGCGGGATGTAGATGGACGGTATGCTGCGGCTATGTATCCGTCCGATTCGGCGGAGGAGACCGTTGTTCGGCTGTTTCAGGCATTCCGCGACCTCCGGCTCGATGTGGCGGACGGTATGTTGGCCGTTCTTTATGACCGGGAGGGGTTGTTGGAACGTTACGGCGGGGCGGAGCTGATGCACGTCGGGAGTGCCTTCCGTTCCGGACTCTATCCGGGGCTCTTCGTCCCGGTGGAGGTCGTTCTGAAGGACGGTTCGCGTGAATCTCTGTGTCTGGCGCTGAGGAACGACAATCCCCGTCGGGTATGGATAGTGGATGGCGGTTTCTGACGGGGCTTGCGTCCGGATAATGTGTAGTGGTTTGTGTTGGCCGCCGCGGGTACTTCGGTATCTGCGGCGGATTGGGCGGCGGCTTTTGGCGTGGCGTATGGAAAGAATATAACCGAAAAAAACAGGTATATTATAATAAAAGGTCTCTTGTTGCGACCGGTGCGTCGACGGTTACGGATGCCGTTTGGAACGGAACTTTGCTGTTCGCACAATGCTCGGTGCCGACCGGCAAAGCGTGAGAATAAGACACCTGCACATGAATGGACATGTGCAGGTGTCGGTGTTAATCGGTTATCGAATCGTTGATAACGATTGTCAGGGTACATACCGCATCAGGGCATGGGATATGCACCCGAATCCCATGTTATTTGCCAGTTGTAGGTATTCATTCTGTTATTGATGGAGTTGACGATGCTGCTTTTGATATATATCGGCGTGTAGTCGCTTAACGAAGTATTTATACCACGTAGGATTATCGTACCTTTGGACTCCGTATTCGTGCATGGGGGCAACGTAAATAACGTTTCCTGCAAATATCTTCCTTGTGTCGAGGAGGTTCCTCCGCATACGATGCCGTTCAGTTGCGAAGACAGATAGAGGTAATTGAGGTTTTTCAGGACATGCAGGTCCAGGCTGGTCAAACGGGTATTTTCCAGGCTGAGCGTAGTGATGTTTGGACAATTTTCAATTGTCAGACCGCTGCCGGCATTATTGCTGAGCGAATAGCGGTACTCGGGTAGTTCCGGCCAGTCCGTGACGGGGTCTTCTTCCGGCCCGACGATTCGTGCCGCTCCGTCCTGCGCAGCCTCTTCATCGACTTCCGTCGGTTCTAAATCGACATTTATCGGCGACAGGGACGACGGAGTGTAGATGTGCGTGCTCGTAGCTATGGTAGAGAGTTTCAGGCAATTCTTGACGACGATTCTGGAATCGCCGATTTGGTTGAGATAAAGCGACTTTAACTCTTCCCAGCCATCGAATTCAAGTGTCTGGGCCGGGAACCCAGACCCTCCGACTATGCGTATGTACTCCAATTTGGTGTTCTTCGATTCTTCGAAATTGAAATTGGAGGCATTATTGCCGCTGCGCAGGTCGAATTTGCTTAGCGCGGCGCTTGTATCAGGTCTGGGAGCCTCTGGGCTCCGCCATACGATTTCGCACACGACCACCCTCTTTTTCGTGTAATCGTTGAAATTGCGGATGATTGTATGGGTATAGTCGCCGGTCGCATCCGTCGGATAATAGAACGCCCCGTTTTCCTGGTCTACCAACTGCTCCCCTTTGTCGTCGTCCCAGTTCCATACGACGGCGAAATCCTTGTCGCCTGTCAGCCGCATGTCTAATTTCTTGCCTGTAAAATCGAATGAAATCAAAGGCTGAAGCGTGGCAATCTCGTTGCCGCCTTGTACGTCGTAAAGCTCTATGATGAAACTCTTGTCGAGTTCGGACAGCTCGTTTACCGGATAGTCGTCGTAGTCCAGGACGGGGATATTCTCAGCGATCATTTCGTAGAAGGGCCATGTCATTACCGAATTGGGGTCGTACTCGTCGGTGCTGCGGATGAGCAGCGAATGGTCTTCGAGCGGGTCTATTACATATTTTTTGAGCTCTTCCCAGGAGAGGAAGCTGTTGAGCTGTTCTTCCCAATATGTCCGTATCTTTGCCTCGTCGATGTTTCCGTTCGCATCCGTAATCCATGTGGGATGGAATTTCGGATGGCGGAACTCCAGGTCGAGGCCGAGGACCTGTCCGAAGGCACGCAGCACTTCGTTGCGCTTGAAACGGTCGTCGAGCCGGAACCAGTTGCCGAACTGTACGGTGGCCTGCGTCTGGTCGGTCACCCGTGCATGGTCGGTACCGGTCAATGCCCAGCTCGTTAACGAGGCGTTGTCGAATGTTATGCGCACCAATGCGGGTTGCGTGTTGTCCTCCAGGAAATTGAATTTGACGTTAGCGTACTTTGCCCATTCATTTGCTGCGTCCTTGACGAAAGCCTGCGAAGCCGCCGAGCCGTCGAGGAACTTGACGGTGAGGCCGTTTTTTACGACCTCTTTCGGCCAAATTTTCGTACCGTCTGCGACACCACGCGTTGCCGGCGCCGAATCGTCCGGCAGTGCGTAGCCGTAAAAGTGGGGCACGCTTTGTGTCGGCTGAGCGTTCGGGCCGTCGGCCGGAACATCGTTCTGCGAGCAACCGGACAGTACGAGTCCGATGGCTGCCAATAGAAATAGTTTTCTCATAATAGTTTGTTGTTTAGGTTGATAAAATGATTATGACTGCCTTCCGGCAGTTTGTCGGTTGTCAATAATCCATTTTGTCGTTTTCCAGAAATTTTTCGAAAGTGTACTCTTCTCCCGCCAAGGTCAGAATACGCCTCACGAGCAGTTCCCTGCATACCGTATCGAAATACGGCCAGTTTGGGGATGAGTTCATTATACATCTCGGCGATGCGTGCCACACGCCATACAGGTAATTGCTGCCCCCCCGATAGATTCCCACATCCGGAAACCGTGAATCTCCGATAAGATGCGCCCAGGGGACGCTGGCCGGGTCGTCGGTCAGGGAGAGATTGAGATGTGTACCGACACGATGCCCGTAGTGGATGGTTTCTATTGCTCCTGATGTAGGGGTGGTCTGATTGTGGCCATATTCGTCTCCCAACAATCCGAGGGCATGACCGGCCACTTCATGTACCACTGTAAAGTAAAAAGTGCCATCCAGATATCCTATTGTGCCGAAACTCGGCTGGTACGGTGGATTGATATATCCGGCGCCTGCTCCCGGGCAGTTGTTCACTACAAACCCCCACACTTTGGCCGTTTGCAGCCTCTCGTGGTCTTGTGTGTAATCCGATAAATTGGTCGGGCCCCCATGGCTCATCTGCAGCCCCCAGTTAGTGATGAAGCCGATGTCCAATGCCGTTTCATAATCGGCCGGCCAATCCTTTGTTCGCGGTTGCGCATGCTTTGATACGGCATAAACCATATGGATGTTGAGGTAGTCCTTATACGTTTTCAGGGGTTCTACGGAGAGAAGCGCGTCTTTTGCGGCTTCCATTATCTGCCGGTAACGGCCGACTTCGATATCGATGTCCGTGAAGGCGTCGCCCATCAGCACGATATCCACGCCGTCGCCCCGTGTGGCTGCATGCAGCAGTTCGTACTGTTTGTCCATCGAATAATCCGTGCTTTCGTATTTGCATGCCCCGACGTGCTCGTAAAAACAAAGCGACACGTAATAGTCGAATCCGAGAGAAAGGATATCTTCCAAAGGCTGCCATGGTCCCATACTGAAAGAGGGGGGGATGTTTTTCCCTTCGTATATCTCGTCTACGATGATTCCCTCTGCGTCGAAGAGCATGTAACTCGGATAGGGGGCGCCGGGTAGGACAAGCTCTTCGCCGCTGAGCGTCCGATAGTCCGAACAGATGTACCATTCCGTTTCATGGGTCCGCAGGTATTCCTCCGCCGCCCTGCGGTACTCCTCTCCCTTCGGAATTACGGCTATTACGTCGAACCCCTGGCCGTGGTAGAGCTTATGCAGTCGTTGCACCGTGGTTTCGGCGAAACGGACGGATTTCTCCTGCAGGGGGTCCCACGACAGCAGCATGGTCATGCAGTTGTCCTTGCAAATATCCTGTACCCGGAGTGTCTGGCCCGTTGTCAGGTCGTCGAAGAGGAAATCGGGCAGTTGTGCACCGTCCATAAACCCCGTGTCTTTGTCGGCCCGCTGCCGCGCTATCGCCATGCTCATCTGAGGCCAACTGTGGTAATTCAGGTAAATATCGGGTACATAGCCGGTCGGTATTTTGTTGTAATTCAGTCTTAGGTCGAGGTTGCGCCCGTCGAAAAGCGCCGTCCACTCCCGCAGATTGCTGTCCAGTTCATTGTACGAGAAATCAATGTAATCCAGGAATTTGTGGCTTTTACTCGTCCACTCCGACCAAAACGGCAGGCCGCCCTCGATGCGGTTGTGACTGAGGTCGATGGCTATCAATTCATGCATGGTATCCATAAAACTGTAAGTGCCATTTTTCGGTGGGCGTCCCTGCTTGTTTATCGTACCTCCGATATCGTTGTGGCTGAGGTCGAGATGGCGTAGGACGGTCAGGCCCGACAGTTCGTCCGGCAATTCGCCCGTGAGGTTGTTGTTGCTTAGGCGGAGGGCGATGACGCGTCCCGAGAGGTCGGTCTCCACACCGTACCACTCGTTCAGAGGCTTGTCGCTGCACCAGTTGTCGTTGTGCGTCCAGCCGTCGCCGCCCGTGGATTCGTACAGCGCCGTGAGCGCGGTCAGCTCCGGAGTCGGGTCTGTCCATGCCGCCTGTACGATGGTCAGCGTATCGCAGAGCTTCGTCTCCGTGTTGCGGAACAGCACCACGCCCTTGCGTTCCCGTTCTTCGGTATTAGCGGCAATGCGGAAGGCGTGCGCCGTCGTTTCGAGCGCTTTCGTGTCGGTCGGCGCTTCCGCCTCTTTTATCCATTGCTGCCCGCTCTCTACGACCGTTTCGTATGCGACGTTGGCCTGCACCTCCACGGTCAGCGTCTGCTCCTCGCAGGAGACTGCATAATCGTTTTGTCCGGACAGAATCGCATTCTTCTGACGCTGACGGACTGCGATGCGCTCCTCGCGCGTCCCGGCACGCAGCACGAGGAACACTCCCCGTTCGGAATAGGTGTCGTTCTCTCCGACGGTCACCTGCAGCCGCAGGTTCTCGCCCGCCGGGCCGGAGGAGGGAGTGATGCTGTACCATGCTTTCCGCTGTGCAGCGAATGCGGACCCTGTCGTGGTCAGCGGTTCCGTCTCCACGCTCCACGGTGAATCCGTGGAGAAGATGAGCAGATTCTCTCCGCCCGAAGCATCGAACGTATAAAGTTCGGACTGTAGCTGAAGGTAGCTGTCCGGCCCTTTCGTACAGCCCGTGAACATTACGGCTGCCAGTAAGAACGTGGGCCAAAATGTCAATTTGATGATTGATTTCATCGTTTGTATGTTTTATTTAATCGTAATGTGTGTCCTGTCTGTGGCCGGGAATACGTCATGCAGACGAGTAGTCAACCGATTTTAAATCATATGGTTTATCTGTATGCAAATTAATGATTATTTATTGAACAACCAAACTAATATGTAGGAAAATAAAGATAATGTGTTTTTATTACGTACGGTGCGTCGGCGCATGCGAATGATTCATGGCTATGAGCGGGTGCTCCGGTGCCTGCGGCGGTTCTGCGGGGGATTGGGCGGCGGCTTTTGGCGTGAAATGTGCATGGAACAGGATATAACCGAAAAAACAGGCATAGTATGAAAGGCGGATTTTTGTGTGCCGCGCTCCTCGCAGGGGCGTTGGCCGTCGCTTTCCCGGAGAGGGCGGAAGCGTGTACGAGAGTGGTTTATGTGGGGCCCGACGGAACCGTACTGACGGCCCGTTCCATGGACTGGAAGGAGGACAGCCGGAGCAATTTGTGGATATTCCCGCGCGGTATGGAGCGCAGCGGCGAAGTGGGGGGCAACCCCCTGACGTGGACCTCCCGGTACGGCAGCGTGGTGACTTCGGCATACGATATATGCAGTACCGACGGCATGAATGAGGCGGGACTCGTGGCGAATCTGCTGTGGCTCGCCGAATCGGCCTATCCGGAGTGGGACGGTTCCACGCCCGGCCTTTCCATCGCAGCATGGGTACAGTACATACTCGATACCTGTGCGACCGTGGACGAGGCGGTGGCGGAGATGGAGAGCGGACGGTTCGAGGTGGTCTCCGGCATGATGCCGGACGGTTCGAGAATGGCTACCCTGCACCTCTCCGTATCGGATGCCGCGGGCGACAGTGCCATATTCGAATATGTGGACGGGGCTCTGTCCGTTCATCACAGTCCGGCATACAGGGTGATGACCAACTCGCCGCTGTTCGACCGGCAGCTGGCTCTGGACGATTATTGGCAGAACATCGGCGGACTGACCTTCCTGCCCGGAACGAACAGGGCGGCCGACCGCTTCGTGCGGGCCTCCTTCTATGTGGATGCGCTTCCGCAGACAGCCGATACCCGGCAGGCGGTTGCCGGCATATTCAGCGTCATACGCAATGTCTCGGTTCCGCTCGGCATCAGCGTTCCCGACCAGCCCAATATCTCCTCCACCCGCTGGCGGACGGTGTCCGACCAGAAGAACAGGGTGTATTATTTCGAATCCACGCTTTATCCCAATATTTTCTGGGTGGATATGAAGGATGTGGATTTTTCGGAGGGGGCACCGGTCAGGATGCTCGACCTGGTGGGCGGCCGGACTTATGCCGGTAATACGGCTTCTCTCTTCGTGGAGGCAGAGCCTTTCGAGTTCGAGCGCGTGGATTAGGCCGCAGAGTTTCTCTGTAGGAAGCAACCCGGAAAAGGGTTGCTTTTTTTGTCTTCCGCCAGACCATGTGTGCTCGAATAGCTACGATATCCAAAAATAAGCAACAATTAATAAAAAATTTTAATAGTGTTTATGTATTTGTATTCCAGTGGTGTGTGTCGATGGTTTCGGCGTCTTTCCGGAATGTAAAATATGATGCGTAAAATATGAGGGTGGGATGTCTCGTTATTTATTTGACAATTAACAAGGATTTATCATGAAACTCAAACAGACAAAAGCACTCGAAAACGCCCTCGCACGCGGCCTGCTGGCTTCGCAGAGGGCCGGCGGCGGCAATCCCGTTGACCGAGCGTTTCTTTTCCTGCTTGAAGAGGGTAATTGTCACGCAGCCCACATCCTGGGCAAATTCATCAAAAGTTGGGAGTCGTACCAAATAAAGGTGAGGATTGAGAAGGATTTGGAAAGCGCGACGCAGGAGAACATCGCGGCCGACAGAAAACTATACGACAATCTGATGGCGGCGCTCCGAAAGGTATGCGCCGAATTCGGGCAGGAAGGGGGCGAGCCGCTCGTCAATACGGGCCATTTCCTGCTTTATCTGCTCCGGAGCAGGAAATTCGCCAGCTCCCAGGTTTTGAGTACGTTCAATATTCCCCGGAATCTGGTGGCGGAGATGATTTCCGACCTGCCGTTCGACGAGGACTACTATATGGAGATGAATGCGCTGCGCAACATCCGTATTCTCCGGATTGATCCCAAGGATACGGGATACGGCGGTACGGCAGGCGACGGCCGGGAGCGGCCGGATGAAGAGGATACGGAACGGAACGACGTCAAGCCCCATGGAAAATCCGTGCTGAAGGAGCTTGAAAAATACGGAACCGACCTGACCGCCGCTGCGGCTGCGGGCGGGGTGGACCCGGTGATTGGGCGGGAGACGGAGATTGACCGGCTCATCCAGATACTCGGCAGGCGCAAGAAAAACAACCCGATACTCATAGGCGAGGCGGGTGTGGGCAAGAGTGCGATAGTGGAGGGGCTCGCCCTGCGCATCGTTTCGCACGACGTACCGCCGTCACTTTACGGCAAGCGTGTCTTTTCGCTCGATGTGGCGTCGCTGGTGGCAGGCACCAAATACAGGGGACAGTTCGAGGAGCGTGTCAAAGAGTTCATGGAGGGACTGAAAAGAGAGAGGGATGTCATTCTCTTCATTGACGAGATACATACCATCGTGGGAGCAGGTGCCACGCAGGGCGGACTCGATACGGCAAACATCCTCAAACCGGCGCTCGCCCGAGGCGAACTGCAATGTATCGGGGCTACCACGCTCGACGAATACCGGGAGAGCATCGAGCACGACGGGGCGCTTGAGCGGCGTTTCCAGAAGATAGTGGTGGAACCTACTTCCAGGGAGGATACCCTGCGGATTCTCCACAGGCTCCGGGAACGGTACGAGCAGCACCATCACGTCCGGTATTCGGACGAGGCCCTCGCCGCATGTGTGGAGTTGACCGACCGGTATGTGACGGACCGGTATTTCCCCGACAAGGCCATTGACGTGCTCGATGAGGCGGGCTCCAAGGCGCGTCTTTTCGCCCGTCACGAACCCGAGGCCATTTCGGAGCTCGAGGAAGCGCTTCAGGCTGCGGGGGAGGAGAAGCGGTCGGCGGCCAAGGGGATGAATTACGAAGCCGCGGCCAAGGCCCGTATCAGGGAGATTGCGCTTGCAGACAAGATAAAGGAAATCAGGGCTGACTGGCAGCGCGAAGTACGTCTCAGTCCCGGTCTGGTCACGCCCGAAAATATCCGCGAAGCGGTAAGCGCCATGACGGGGATACCGGTACAGGAGGTCTCCGGCGACGAACGGGCCCGACTCAGGGATATGTACGGCCATCTGGCGTCCCGCGTGGTAGGGCAGGACGCAGCTATCGGCAAGGTTACGAAGGCGATACAGCGTTCGCGGGCCGGACTCAAGGACCCGGGCAAGCCCATCGGCGTGTTCATGTTCGTGGGGCCTACGGGCGTAGGGAAGACGCTGCTGGCCAAGGAACTTTCGCAGTGGATGTTCGGCAGGCGCGATGCGCTGGTGCGGATAGATATGAGCGAGTATTCCGAGAAACACAACGTGAGCCGCCTCATCGGTTCTCCGCCCGGATACGTCGGATACGGCGAAGGTGGACAACTGACCGAAACGGTACGCCGCCAACCCTATGCGGTGGTGCTGTTCGATGAGATAGAGAAGGCTCATCCCGACGTGTTCAACATCATGCTCCAGCTCTTCGACGAGGGACAGCTTACCGACGGGCTCGGCCGAAAGGTGGATTTCCGGAATACGGTGATAATCATGACCTCCAATGTGGGCTCGCGCCGTGCAGCCTCCCGTCCGCCCGTTATAGGCTACGATGCGCCCGGACTTTGCACCCTGGAGGAACAGAACGGCGACGGTGACTATCGGAGTGCGTTGGAGGATACCTTCGCTCCGGAGTTCATCAATCGCATAGACGATATCGTGGTATTCAATACGCTTTCGCTCGACGACGTGAAGCGCATAGTCGATATTGAGTTCGGGCGGATTGCGAAACGGGCTGCTGCGATGGGCTATACGCTGGAGCTCTCCGAAGATGCCCGCGAGGAGCTTGCGGCGCTCGGCTTCCAGCCGCGTTACGGAGCCCGTTCGCTCCGGCGGATGTTGCTCGAATATGTCGAGGAGCCTCTCGCCGGGATGATAGTGGGCGAGGAGGTCTGCGGAGGGGATACGGTATCGGTCGAGTTTGTCGGCGGACGTGTTGCGCTCGTGCGCCGGGCACCGGCGGGTCATCCCCACATAGCATAGGTGAAAGTATAGGGTGCGTTCTGCGTACCGGATGGAATGACTTCCGGCATTCGGACAGGGCCGGTACCGGCGGCTTGCGTGCCGTACCGGCGGGTATTGAGATGGTTTGTGACATGCCGGGAGGAGAGGCGGAAGTCCCGTGGGCTTCCGCCTGATGAAAAGCGAATCTGAGACGGACCGCTTATTCCGGGAAACCGGAACGGGAAATGTTTTTCTCTTCAATATTAGTTTTTGTGTTTGTGGTGCGCCCCCTTGCGCGACGAGGGGGCGCATTTTCAGAGAGGGGCGGTTGCTCCCGATGCAGGGCCGGCTGCGTAAGACGCATTGCCGGTATCGTGTCCACGCAGGTGGAGATTGTTAACGTTTAGAAGAAAGGGATTGGAAAATGAGAAACAGACAGATTCAGGAAGAGAGGATAAAGACCTATTTTCTGGATGCGGCCAAGAATCTGCTCAGGGCGGAGGGGCTGAAAGGCGTGAGCGTACGCAATGTGGCATACCGCGCCGGCTATTCCTATGCGACGCTGTATAACTATTTCAAGGATATCAACGACTTGCTTTTCCGTTGTGTGGAGGATTTCTGTCAGGAGGTCGGCGATTTCGTGGCAGCCCGGACGGAGGGGGGCGCTCCCGGCAGGGAGGGGCTGCGTCGAACGGCCCGGGCTTATGTGGAGTATTTCGTGGAGTATCCGGGAGTTTTCGAGCTCTTCTTTCTGGAACGGCTCGGCGGCTTCGGCGACCGTACCGAGACGGCGGCCCTTATCACGGGGCTCCTCGGCAGGCTGTGCGAACCCCGTCTGGCGGAATGCATTGCCGACGGAACCTACACGGCCGGAGAGGCGGCTGCCGTGGAGGAGGGGCTTCGCTGCATGCTGCCGGGTATGCTGCTGCTCTACGAGAACAGGCTCGCCCCCGACAATTACGAGGAGTTCATGCAGTCGGTCGATGCGCAGCTCGGCAGGGTAATCGACTGAGGCATGCGGCGGCCGCAGGACAGGGCGCACCGTGGAGACAGGGTGCGCCCTGCGTATGTTCTTCCCTTTCTGCCGGCGTATTATACGGTTGGCGGCTGCGGAAATTTTCAGTACTTTTGCGGGGCTTATAGAACAATGGTTCCGTGTGCCGCTGCTTTTCGGGGGAGGGGTTCTACGCATGACGCTCCGTTGCGGCGGAGTGTCCCGGAGCGGTGGGAACGCTGGCGGGCAGTCTTCCTTGACCGACCGGTACGGACCGGATGCCGCCCGACCGCGAAGAATGCGGAACGGGGCCGCCGGAAGCCCGGCGGGGGCGATGCAAAGGTTTCACTAATGGAAAAATTCAACCGTTCAGGATATTACAGGCGGGTATTGACTCTTGCCTTTCCCGTCATACTTTCGCAGGCGGGACAGATACTCGTACAGCTTGTGGACAACGCCATGGTAGGCCGGCTCGGTGCCGTGCCGCTTGCGGGCGTGTCGTTTGCCAACGCGGTGTTCTTCATGCTTTTCGTCCTCGGGACGGGGATGTCGCTCGGACTGACGCCACTGGTCGGAGAGATGTACTCCGTGAGCAACCACCGCAAGTCGGCCGCCTATCTTCAGAACTCCATCCTCTTCTACGGCTGCATGGGCGTCTGCATCTTTCTGCTGGCCATGGCCGTGCGTCCCTTCATGTGGCACATGGGACAGTCGCCCGAGGTTGTCCGGCAGGCCGTGCCGTACTTCGGCTATGTGGCCGTTTCGGTCATCCCATTCATGGTGTTCGCATCCTTTAAGCAGTTCCTCGAAGGGGTGGGCAACACCAAGGTGGCGATGGCGATAATCATCACTTCCAACGCCATCAATGTCGTCTTCAACTGGCTGTTCATCTACGGTCATTGGGGGTTTCCCGAGATGGGTGCCGCAGGGGCCGGACTTGCGACACTGATTTCCCGTGTATTGACACCCGTTCTCATCATCGTCTATTTTTATCGCCGCGATAGTTTCTACCGCTATTTCAGATTGTTCCGCAGGGAGAATTTCTCATGGGAGATGATACGTTCCCTTATCCGCGTGGGGGCGCCGATATCGCTCCAGATGTTCATGGAGGGCAGTGCCTTTGCCCTGACGGGCATCATGATGGGATGGGTGGGAACGGTGGAGATGGCCGGCAACCAGATAGCTTCGGTGATTTCCAATTTCGCCTTCATGATAATCCTGGGAATCGGTTCTGCCGTCACGATATGCGTCAGCCATGCCTACGGCCAGCGCGACTGGTGCGAGATAAGGCGTTATGCGGGGACGGCATACCGACTGGGTCTGATGTGGAACGCCGTGACGGCGCTGCTGTTCATTTCGCTGCGGCGCTATATTCCGATGCTCTTCACCTCCGACCCGGAAGTGATAGAGATGGCGGCCCGTTTTTTGGTGTTCGTCGCCGTGTTCCAGATATCGGACGGCCTGCAGGCGAGTTCGGTCGCCATTCTGCGCGGTATTCAGGACGTAAAGAGCATCATGTGGATATCATTCATCTCCTACATCGTCATCAGCCTGCCGATAGGGTACTGCCTCGCGTTCGGTACGGAGGTCGGTGCTTCGGGATTGTGGATGGGGCTCATCATAGGCCTGGCAGTCGCTGCGGTACTTTACAATGCCCGTTACCGGAAGCAGATGAAGCGCAGTGCGTCCGTTGTGCATGCGGAATAAAAACAGCATGGAAAAAGGGGCTCGGCAGCGGTATTTATCCGCAGTCTGAGTATCTTTGTAAAATACGGGGAAGGGTGTGCGGCTCCCCGGCGGCTTAGCCGTATATCCGCTTTTCATACGTTTGACAAATACGGAACGACAAATGGAACTGTTTCAAGATAAGAAAGATAAAAAGGACTGTACGCTCGATATGGGCAGGGGCTGCGAATTTTGCGGCTGTGGAGGCGAGGAGCTCTCCGCCGGCGTATGCGAGGGCTGCTTCAAACTGCATGTGACCGACTGGCTGAAAGATTACCCCGACACGCTGCCCGGCGACATATACGAGGTGCGGTTCAAGAATACCCGCAGAGGATACTACCAGAATGTCAACGGTCTCTCTCTGAAAGAGGGCGACATCGTGGCCGTAGAGGCCGCTCCGGGGCATGATATCGGCATCGTCTCCCTGTCGGGCGATATGGTGGCCAGGCAGATGCGCCGCGTGGGCTTCAATCCGCAGAACGGCGAGTTCAAGAAGATTTACCGCAAGGCCAAGCCGTATGACATCGAGAAGTGGCAGGAGGCCATCGCTCTCGAGCATGGTACGATGATAAAGGCGAGGCAGATAGCCGCCGAGATGAATCTCAACATGAAGATAGGCGATGTCGAATATCAGGGTGACAAGATAAAGGCCATCTTTTACTATATCGCCGACGAACGGGTGGATTTCCGCGAGCTTATCAAAGTTTTCGCGGAGGTCTTTCACATACGGGTGGAGATGAAGCAGATAGGTGCGCGGCAGGAGGCCGGGCGCATCGGAGGCATCGGTTCCTGCGGCCGCGAACTGTGCTGCGCTTCTTGGATATCGAGTTTCATGTCCGTGACCACCAATGCCGCCCGTACGCAGGACATATCGCTCAATCCGCAGAAGCTGGCGGGGCAGTGCAGCAAATTGAAATGCTGTCTCGTATATGAATACGACGATTATATGGATGCCCGGAAGGAGTTTCCGCGTGTGTCGGAACCTCTCCAGGCTCTGGACGGGGACTACTATTTCGTCAAGAACGATATCCTTGCCCGTACCATGAGTTTCAGCAGTGCGCCGGGCTCTATGGCCGGTCTCGTGTCGCTGCCTGTCGAACGGGTGCGTGAAATCATGAAAATGAATGCCAGGGGCATCAAACCCGACAGGCTCGAAGCGGCGGGAGCCGCTCCGCGGCAGGAGGCGGACCCCGGTTTCGTGAATGTCATCGGGGAGGACAGCATCACCCGTTTCGACAACACCCGGAAAAAGAAGAAATCGCGCGGTGGCCGTGGCAGGGACGAACAGCGTGGCGACGGACAGCGGCCGCGGCAGGAGGGACAGCGTCAGGCGAAAAACGGCGCGGGCGGCGGAAGTGTTCCGGACGGAGGCGTTTCGCAGCAGCGTACTGCCGCAGGAGCCGGCGGCGAAGTCGTGCGGAACAACGGTGGGAACAACCGCCGCCGCGAGGGAAGTAACGGCCGGCAGAACGGTCAGGACAGGCCCCAGCGTCAGACACCCAACGGGGCGGAAGGCAGTCGTGATAACCGTCGCGGCGACCGGCCGGCGGGTGCGAAACAGCAGGGAAAATCCGCTTCCGGTGCGGAGCGAGAGGCGAACGGTTCTGCCCGTCCGCAGCAGCGTACCGCCGAAGGGGGCGGCGGCGAAGGTGCGCGGAGCAACGGCGGAAACAACCGCCGCCGCGAGGGAAGCAACGGCCGGCAGAACGGTCAGGGAAAACCCCAGCGTCAGACACCCAACGGGGCGGAAGGCAGTCGCGATAACCGTCGCGGCGACCGGCCGGCGGGTATGAAACAGCCGGCGGAACAGGAGGGAAAACCCGCTTCCGGTGCGGAGAGGGAGACGAACGGTTCTGCCCGTCCGCAGCGTACTGCCGACGGGACGGGCGGCGAAAATGCCCGGAACAACGGTAGCGAATCTTCGGTTGCCGGGAAAGAGTGATTTCTGGCGGTTTTCAGCCGGGAAGAAGTGAGAGGATTTTTAAAAATACGGATGCGGTTTGCGTTGTTTTTTATTAATCATTGCGCTGTATTGAAAAAATATTAGTAATTGCTTCCGGAGATGCGGACCGTACGATATTGTGCCGTAATGGCTTTATGTTGCATGTTGTTGTCGGCGGGGTGCTCCGGTCGGCCGGAGAGTAGGGCCGTAGCGGTAAACCCGTGCGGATGGAAGAGCGTTGAGGAGCGGGAGGTATCGTTCGTCAATTCGGATACCGTGTCGTTGAGGGAGTTGTCGGTTTTTGCCGTTACGGGGGGCCGGTGCTCTGCCGGGTGCGACTCGCTTCCTCTGGAGATAACGGTGCATACGCCCGATTCGCTGCTCTTTATCGAACGGGTTGTCCTGCCGTTCGGAACGGATGCGGCGGAGGGTACGGTTCGGCAGCGGACGTTCCGGTCGCATGGCGTCCTGCGGCGTGAGGGAACCTACCGTTTCGCGGTCAGTCATACGTCCGATACGCCGGTGCGCGGCTTGCGTGCCGTAGGCATAGAGATAACAGAAACCGAGCATGGGAAAAGATAAATACCGCAGGTTCCAGGAGAACCTGACATTCGCCAATATGGTGCAGCCCGATTTCGAGGAGGTTTTCGGCAAGGAGTACCGGCTCAAGGGGCATTGGCACGATGAGTTTTTCCGTAATCCGAATCCGATAATTCTCGAACTCGGCTGCGGAAGAGGGGAGTACACCGTAGCGCTGGCCGAGCGCAATCCCGACCGGAATTATATCGGTATCGACATCAAGGGGGCCCGCATGTGGCGCGGTGCCAAAACCGCTACCGAGAGGGGGATGGCAAACGCCGCTTTCCTGCGCACGCGTATCGAGTTCATCAACTCTTTCTTCGCGTCGGGAGAGGTGGATGAGATATGGATAACCTTTCCCGACCCGCAGCTCAAGAAGCAGCGTGTGAAGAAGCGCCTGACCTCACCGCAGTTCCTCGGTTACTATGCGAAGTTTCTGAAGCCCGACGGTGTCGTACACCTGAAGACCGACTCGCGCCACCTCCACGAATATACGAAAGCGGTCATCGAACGCAATGCCCTGCCCCTGTTGGCCTGCGGTGACGATATCTACGGGACGGGGATGGCTGATACGGACCTCTCCATCCAGACGGCATACGAGCGCAAATTTCGTGAACAGGGCCTGCCCATTACCTATCTGCGGTTCATGCTCGGCGGCCGTTCGGAGTTCGAGGCGCCCGATTTCGAGGAGGACGACAATTTGGATGCATCACGGTTGGGCGAATGACGCAGCATCCGTCCGAGCGGCCGTGGTGACGTCCGTCCGGCTTCCGTGTCGGGGAATGGTGGTAACCGGATATGGCAGAAAGGCCGGAGGAATTCCTCCGGCCTTGTATCATCATCCGGGGAACCTGCTGTTTCCCGGATGTTTTTCTCTATATTCCGTACATTTTTCCGGTTCGGCTTCTTCCGACAATCGGTGTCGGATGGAGGCTTCCGGATTGGATTTGAGGCCGATTCCATCGTGTCGGGCAGGTAACGGAGATTGGCGAAACGACGGGTGTATTCGATTCTTCTGTCTCGGCCTCCGTTTGTGTCGTGTATGGCAAGACTGAAGTCTTTTGGTATTCGTTGTGGCCCTGGCCGTTCGGGGAGGATTGTCGCAGGTTCCGTACCCGTCGCGGGTGCAGGGCATAACGTGTATCTCGGTTGCGTATCGGATAAATGCGTCCGATGGCAATGATTCCGGATAGGATGAGTGGAAAAGGCGGGCGTTCGGCTGCCGCTTCCGGAAGTACCGGTAACTGTCTCGGGCCGTATATGGCAGCGTTACACCTCTTCGGTGAAGATGGCCTTGGGTAGTTGGTCGATACGGCTGACGCGGACGATGCGTATGTCGCCGGGCACCTCGGATTTGTCGCGGTAATAGCCCGATACAACGATACGGCCGAAACCGAGCCGGGTGGCTTCGAGTATCCGTTGATAGGTGCGCGGTGCGGGACGTACCTCACCCGAAAGTCCTATTTCGCCCGCGCAGCATACGCCCGTAGCCAGCGGTCGGTCGAAATAGGAGGAGATGACTGCCGATACCACGGCCAGGTCGAGCCCCGTGTCGGCTACCTTGAAACCTCCGGCGAAGTTCAGGAAGACGTCTTTCTGGTACATTTTCATGCCTACGCGCTTCTCCAGCACGGCCAACAGCATGTTGAGGCGCTTGATGTCGAATCCTGTGGAGGAGCGTTGCGGCGTTCCGTATGCGGCGTTGCCCACGAGCGATTGCACCTCGATGAGGTAGGGGCGGATGCCGTCTGCCGCTGCTCCTACCGCGATGCCGCTCAACGGTTCGTCGTAGTGGGTGAGCAGGATTTCGGACGGGTTGGCGACCTCTGCGAGCCCTTCGTTGCGCATTTCGAACACGCCTATTTCGTAGGTGGCGCCGAAACGGTTCTTGATGCCGCGCAGTATCCGGTAGACGTTGTTGCCGTCGCCTTCGAACTGGAGTACGACGTCCACGATGTGTTCCAGCACCTTGGGCCCCGCTATTGTGCCGTCTTTGGTGATATGGCCGATGAGCAGGATGGAAGTCCCCGTCGTTTTGGCGTATTTAAGCAGCATGGCGGTGCACTCCCGTATCTGCGATACGCTGCCGGGCGAAGACTCCAGTACCTGACTGTAAATCGTCTGGATGGAGTCGATGACCATCAGGTCGGGGCGGACGGCCTCGGCCTGTCGGATTATCTCTTCGAGGAGGGTTTCCGCGTAGACGAGGCATTCCCCGTCGCCTCCGGGAAGCCTGCCTGCCCGCATCTTGATTTGCTGCGGCGACTCTTCGCCCGACACGTAGAGTGTTCGCAGCCCCCGGCTGCCGAGGGCAAGCTGCAGGGCCATGGTCGATTTGCCGATGCCCGGCTCCCCGCCGAGCAGTACGAGCGACCCCCTGACCATGCCTCCGCCCAGCACGCGGTTCACTTCGGTGCTGCCTGTGTCGAGCCGCCGGTGGTGTACCTCCTCGATTTCCCCTACGGGAACGGGGCGTGTCTGGGCGCGTGCGAAGCCGGGAGCCGGTTTTTCGTCGCCGCGGCTGACCACTTCCTCGGCAAACGTATTCCATTCGCCGCATGCAGGGCATTTGCCGAGCCATTTGGGCGCTTCGTACCCGCAGGCCGTACAGAAATATGCTTTTTTTACCTTTGCCATCGGAGGGTATGCTTTCGGAGTTTGTTTCGATTATCGGAGTTTCCGTTTGACGGCTGCCGGATTGCCTGCGGCCAGCGAGTCGTCCGGGATGTCCCGCGTGACGACACTTCCGGCACCGATGATGCAGCGGTCGCCGATTTTCACTCCCGGGCAGACCACGACGCCTCCTCCCAGCCAGCAGTCTTCGCCTATCTCGATGGCTGCTCCCCGTTCGATGGGTTTGCGCCGCTCGGCGGCATCCATCGGATGAATCGGGGTGTAGAGTTTGCAGTCGGGGCCGATGAGCGTGTGGGCGCCGACGGTGATGCCTCCTTCGTCGAGGAAGGTGCAATTCGCGTTGATGTAGACCTTCTCGCCGAGGCGGATGCGGAATCCGTAGTCGCAGAAGAAGGGGGTGATAAGTACCGACGAGGGGGCCCGGTCGGGAATGAGTTCCGTGAGGGCCTCCGCGTAACGGACCGTGTCGAGCCAGGAGGTGGCGTTCAGTTTCTCGAGCTTGCGCCGGGCCTCCCGGTTCAGCCGGCTCACCTCGGGGTCGGTGATGTCGTGCATCTCGCCCGCGAGCATCTTTTCCAGTTCGGTCATGGCGGAAAACTATTTGATGAACAGCCGGTAGATGTCGTTCCCCGTGGCGTAGATGATGAGCGTGAAGAGAAGAAGCATGCCGGCTATCTGGGCGTACGTCATGAATTTGTCGCCCGGTTTGCGGCCCGTGATGACCTCCACCAGCAGGAAGAGCACATGGCCGCCGTCGAGTGCCGGGATGGGCAGGATGTTCATGACGGCGAGGATGATGGAGAGTAGGGCGGTTATCTCCCAAAATGCCGGCCAGTTCCATTCGTCGGGGAAGATGCTGCCTATCGAGAGCGGACCGCCGAGCGATTTGTAAGCCTCCGTCTGGGGACGGAAGACCAGTTTCAGTTGCTTCCAGTAGCTTCCAATCTCTTCGCCGATGCGTTTCGTGCCGGCGGGTACCGCCTGCCAAAAGGTGTAGTCCATCGTGTGGATGGGCGTGACGGCCAGCATGTCCACTGCCGCCCCTATTCTGCCGTCGTCGGATACGCGTACCGGGAGATGTCTGATGACCGATGTGCCCGCACTGTCGCGGACGATGCCGACTTCGGCCACGGTGCCGCTGAGCTGCGGGAGCCGTTCGGTGTATTGGTCGAAATAGGCGAGCGGTTCTCCGTTGAGTTCGACGAGGCGGTCGCCCTGCCGCAGTCCGGCCTCGGCCGCACTGCTTCCTTCGACCACCTGTCCGATGAGGAAGGGATAGCGCGGCGAGATGAAACCGGCATCCTGTGCGAGGTCGTTCACCGAAACCACCGGTGTCCGGAACGTTACCGTATCGCCGTCGCGGAGCACCTCGACCGTATAGTTCTGTTCGAGCAGCAGTGCGATGCGCAGTTGGCGGAAGTCGTCGTACGTTTCGCCGTTCACCGACAGGATGCGGTCGCCGTCACGGAAACCCATCTCCTCCCCCTGGGGGCTGAATACGTAACCGTAGGTCATGTCGCGCGTGGAGAGGTAACTTTCGCCCCATTTCCAACTGATGCCGATGTAGATGACCAGGGCGAGGAGAATGTTCATCAGCACGCCGCCGACCATGATGAGCAGGCGTTGCCAGGCGGGTTTGCTCCGGAATTCGTCCGGCTTGGGTTCGCTCTTCATCTGTTCTGTATCCATGCTCTCGTCTATCATCCCGGCGAGCTTGACGTATCCGCCGAAAGGTATCCAGCCGATTCCGTAACGGGTACCCCGGCGGGTGAACGATGCGATGGGACGGCCAAAGAAGAGTTGGAACTGTTCGACGCGCACCCCGAAGATGCGTGCGAAGAGGAAGTGTCCGAGTTCGTGTATGATTACCAGCAGCGAAAAGCTGAGTATGAATTGCAGTACCTTGATAAGTATATCCATAAGCGTCGTCCTCTGTCGGTGCGGGTCCTTTGGCTGTCGGCCCGTCTCTGCCGTTACGGTAAGTCAAACGGTGTAAACCCTGTAAAAGTATATTCCTTCCTCCGCAAACCTTCCGCCTTTTTTCGCGGTCGTTCGGCCGTTGCCTTCATTGTCCGGATGTGTGGCCGCCGATGGGGTCACAGCATGGCCGATACCATGCCGCGCACTTCGCGGTCGCATGCCGTGTAATCCTCCACGGTGGGCGAGGGGAGAAAATCGGCCCGTTCCAGTGCCCGTTCGATGAGCCGCACGATGTCGCTGTAACCGATGCGTCCTTGAAGAAAGGCCGCTACTGCCACTTCGTTCGCTGCGTTCATGGTGCAGGGAGCCGTTCCTCCGCGTTCCAGGCATTCGTATGCGATGCCGAGCGCCGGGAACTTGTCGCCGTCCACCTCCTCGAAGGTCAGCGAAGGGGTTCGGGCGAAATCGAAACGCTGTCCGCCGTAATCGGGCCTTTCGGGAAAAGTGAGTGCGTACTGTATCGGCAGACGCATGTCGGGTGTGCCGAGCTGGGCCTTGATGGCACCGTCCGCGAACTCTACCATGGAGTGTACGACCGACTGCGGATGTACGAGTACGTCTATCTTCTCGGCCGGGAGTCCGAACAGCCAGTGCGCCTCGATGACCTCGAAGCCCTTGTTGACCATGGTGGACGAATCGACCGTTATCTTCGCGCCCATGCTCCAATTGGGGTGACGAAGTGCCTGTTCGACCGTCACCTCGCAGAGCCGCTCTTTCGGGGTGTGCAGGAAAGGGCCTCCCGAAGCGGTCAGGATGAGCCGGCGGGCGGGGGATACTTCGCCGACCAGCGACTGGAAGATAGCCGAATGTTCCGAATCTACCGGCAGGATGGCCGCGCCGTTCCTGTCGGCGGCTTCGATGATTTGCTTGCCGGCTATCACGAGGCTCTCCTTGTTGGCGAGGGCGAGTTTTTTGCCCGTCTCTACCGCAGCGAGCGACGGCATCATACCGGCATATCCTACCAGGGCATTCACCACGACGTCGGCGCTGTCGCCCCGGACGACCTGTTCGATGGCCTCCGTACCGGCATAGACCTTGACGGGCAGATGGGCGAGGGCTTCCCGCAGGTCGCCGTACCACCGTTCGTCGGCGATGACTACCGCATCGGGAGCGAACTCCTCTGCCTGCCGGGCGAGCTTTTGCCAATTGCTGCATGCGGTGAGAACCGCAATTTCGAACCGGTCGCTGCGGGCACGTACGACGTCGAGCGTCTGTTCGCCTATCGAACCCGTCGAGCCCAGCAATGCTATCCTTTGCTTCATGGTCGTGCTATTGGAATATCACATATTTCTCCGGGTCTGCCGGGTGGCCGTCGGCCCACAGCTCGAAGATGAACTCGCCGGAGGGGCGGGTGGCGTTGTCCACGACGCCCGGTTCCACGTAGCCGATGACCTCTCCCGTCTCGACACGGTCGCCGACCCGCTTGAGCAGTTGGGAGTTATGCTTGTAGAACGACAGGTAGTTGTCGCCGTGCTGTATCTGTATCGTGTTGCCGTCTTCGGGTGTCCACTGGCTCATCACCACCGTGCCGGCCTGCGCCGCAACGACCTGTTGCGCTCCGTCGGGTACGATGCCCGTACCGAACATGTTGCGTCCCGGGTCAAACCGCGAGATGACCTCCCCTTTCACGGGGGCGATGAACTCCATGCGCCGGACGACCGTTCCGGAGGGGGTGACCGTGGCATTTACCAGAGCGAACCGTCCGTCGCCTTCCAGTTGCGCCCGCAGGAGCGAATCGGCCGCGGAGGGCGGAACGAGCGTCTTTTCCGATGCCGGCGTGTCGTCCCGGTCGGCCGGCCGGTCGGCCGGCGGCGTCTTCCCTTCCATGATGAGCGCTACGTTATCGCTGTATGCCTGCATGATGCGCAGGCTGTATTCGAGCGAGTCTATCCGTTCGATGTTGGCGAGGAGTATCTCCCGGGCCTTTTTGCCCGGATAGCCGGGCAGCGTATCGAGTACCGGCGTGTACACCACGCCCGTCACCACGACGGCGAACATGACCAGCAGCACGCCGAGTACGGCCAATACCATCCGCATGGGACTGATATACATGTACCATACCTCCCGTTCGAGCTCCCGGTCGCGGACGCTTACCCGGTGTTTCTTGGTGAAGTTTCTCAGCAGGTAGCCGAGGCCGGTGCGTATCTTGTTGTCGTTTTTCTGTTTGCCCATGTGGCGGTGATTGCTTTACAAAAGTAATAAATTAATGCGAGTTTGTCGGCCGGGGCTGCGGATTTGTGACGCATCGGGCCGTTTCGTCTCCGGCCGCGGCCGGAGACGGGATTTTTGTCCGGCTGCCCCGGCCGGTTTCCGGGCGCTGCGGGGATGGAGGATATACGCCGCCCGGAAGAGCGGGGGCCCGCGGGCGGATGCGTTGGGGAGCGGAAGCGGCCGAAACGCCATCGGAGCGCCCCAATGCGGGGCGCTCCGATGGCGTCTTTCTGCTGTCGCGGCGGACGGTCTATGCCTCCTCTTCGTGGTTGAGCTCGTCGGAGACGAGGATGCGGCCGCAGTATTCGCACACGATGATTTTCTTGTTCTGCCTGATTTCGAACTGCCGCTGCGGCGGTATCCGGTTGAAACAGCCTCCGCAGGCATCCCGCTTTACGGTAACGACGGCCAGTCCGTTGCGGACGTTGGAGCGGATGCGGGAATAGGCCGAAAGCAGCCGTTCGTCTATCTTGGCCCTCGCCCGTGTCTCCTCTTCGCGCAGGCGTGCCATTTCGTCTGCCGTCTCCATGTCGATGCTTTCGAGTTCGGAACGTTTCGCTTCGAGGTCTATTTTCCGCTCTTCGAGGACGGCGGCGGCATCTTCGGTCTGTTTCTTCTTGACCTTTATCTCCGCGGTGTACTCCTTGATGTGCTTGTCGTTGAGCTGTATCTGGAGCTCCTGATACTCTATCTCCTTGCTGATGGCGTCGAATTCGCGGTTGTTGCGGACGTTCTTCTGCTGTTCGTTGTATTTGGCTATCTGTATTTTCGCCTGTTCGGTGTCCTCCTTGGACTGTTTGACCTGCAGGTTGAGTTCGTCGATTCCGCTCTTGATGTTGTCTATGCGCGTCTGGAGCCCTGCCACTTCGTCTTCGAGGTCCTGTACTTCGGTCGGAAGCACCCCCTTTATCTTGTTTATCTCGTCTATTTTGGAGTCGATTTTCTGGAGGTCGTAGAGCGCCATTATCTTCTCCTGCATCGAATAATCGACAGTGTCTGCCGTCCTTCTGCTTGTTGCCATATGTTTTTGTCGTTATATGCTTTACGTCAAATAGTTCACCGGATTGACCGACCGCGTGCTCTTATAAAGTGCAAAAGTAGGTATTTTTTTTCTAATAATTTCATAGATAAGGTCGATGGCGCAATATTCGCTCTCAAAATGTCCGATGTCCGCAATCACGAGTTCGCGGTCGGCGTCGAGGAAGTCGTTGTATTTGAAATCCGCCGAGAGGTAGACGTCGGCTCCCGCCCGTTTGGCGGCGGACATCATGGAGGCTCCGGCTCCGGTGCAGAGGGCTGCGCGCCGAACCGTCGGCCGCGTGATGCCGCTGTACCTTATGCACTTGAGAGAGAGCCTGTCGCGTACAGTCCGCAGGAACTCCTCCATCGGCAGCACGTGTTCCGGTTCGCCGACGATTCCGAATCCCGAACCGGGCATCTCCGTGGCGGTGGGTTCGAGAAGTATAACGTTCCGCAGCCCCAGAAGATTGCCCAACATCCGGCTCATGCCCTCCGGGGCGCTGTCGAGGTTGGTGTGGCAGGCGTAGAGCGCGATGCCGCGGCGCACGGCTGCGGCCACCGTGCGTTCGATGTAGCTGCCGCCGGTGAGGCGTTTCAGCGGATGGAAAATGACGGGGTGGTGGGAGAGGACGAGGCCCGCTCCCAGTTCGGCGGCTTCGGCAACGACGTTTTCGGTCGCATCCACGCAAATCAGGGCGCTGTCGATTTCCGCTTCGGAGTCGCCCACGAGGAGCCCCGAATTGTCGTAACTCTCCTGGAGGAAGAGCGGGGCGGCCTCTTCCAGAATGGCTGTTATCTCTTTTACTTTCATTGTCGGTTCGGATTGTCGGAATAAAATTCGGTCGGAAGCGTCGTACGCCTTTGCCCGGTGCGGGCAGGACTGCCGGCGGTTCCGGTGTCAGAACAGGGTTTGTTCGATGGCCTGTACCTTCGGTTTGGGCTCCTCTTCCTGTGGAGCCTCCTCGCCGGCACCTTCGCCGGCGAAGGCGGCACGGGCCGATTCGAACCCGTCGTCGTCGGCCCTCCGTCCCGCCTGCATCAGTTCCAGCGGAACGGCCACCTCGAAGAGTACCTGCTCCTCGAAGGGCGGCCTGGCGTCCGTGGCGGGGGCCGGCCTCTCCTGCGCCTCCCCGGTCGGCTGCGCGGCCGATTCGGGAGCATTGCCGGCCGGAGCGGCCATTCCGGTGTCCGGCCCGGTCTCCGTTTCTCCCTCGTCGTTCCCCTCTCCGACGGTTGTCCGTCCGGATGGCTGCGGGACGGCCATGGGCTCCTCGTCGCAGTCGTCGTCCACCACCTCCCCGCCGTAAGCGAGGTCTTGTTTGATTTCGAGCAGGATGGCGCGGATGTTCATCAGGTGTTCGGTAATCTCCGTATCGCGGTCCACCTCCTTGCGGTAGTCCCGGATGTACTTGCGGGCTACTTCGATTTTCATCTTACGCTCCTTGAGCAGATGGTAGATGATGCGGATGTTGTCCACATCCTTCGGTGTGAAGAGGCGGTTCCCCTTTTTGTTCCGGTGCGGTTTGAGGATGTCGAACTCCTGTTCCCAGTAGCGCAGCAGCGAAGGATTCACGTCGAACATCTCCGCCACCTCGCCCATGGAGTAGTATATCTTGCCCTTTTTATGGTTTATCTCCTGCATAGGTGGAAATGGTTGGTAGTGGATGAAAACGCCGCAATTTACGAAAAAAACACCGAACCGTCCCCATGCCGGGTACCGAAGGAGCGCATCCGCCTTTCAGCAGGCTTCCCTGTCCCTCACCGGTCTGCGGCGGAACGGTATTCGCCGCGAATGCGGCAGGCTTCGTAATCCACGGTCAACACATCGAAGGCCGTAACGAAATCCGTGCCCAGCGAACCTGCTTCCGAACCGGCCATGGCTCCTGCGCTGCCGGAGGGCAGGACGTCGATGTCGCGGAGTACGAAAGGAACGTCTTCCAGAGTGAATTCCACGGAGGGTAACCGGTAGCATGCGTTCTCGGCGACACCGGCGAATCCCCCGATACGCACCGTATCTTCGATGCCGCAGGAGTCCACCTGTTCCCGGAAAAGTTCGTAATATGCGGGGTAGAGTGTCGTCGCCGCGTTGCCCGTATCGAAGACGAAGACGCGGACGTTGCCCCCGATGCGTACCGGTACGGTGACTGTCGCGGCGGCGAGCAGGAGCAGAAGAGGGAGTGTGTTTCTCATACGGCGGCGTGAGTCGTTAGGTTCTGTCCGTGTGCGGTACGGAACGCATCTTCGCAAAGATAGCGAAGCCGGCGCTGCCGGGCAAGAACGAAAAGCCGTTTCGGGAGGCGTGATGCGTGGCATATTTTCATAACTTTGTTGCGCAAAAGATTTCTGGTATGGTACACAAGATAAGAGGCGAGGTGGTCCGCGGCAACAGCATCGGGCGCAAACTCGGTTTTCCTACCGCCAACATTCCCGTCGCAGCGGAGATGCCCGTGCAGGACGGAGTCTATGCGGCGGAGGTGCGCGTGGGCGGAGCGCTTTACCGGGCCATGGTCAATATAGGGACGAGGCCTACGGTAGGCGACGGTGCCGGCCGTTTCGCGGAGGCGAACCTGTTCGGTTTCGACGGCGATATTTACGGTGAACCGGCGGCGATATTCCTGCTCGGTTATATCAGGCCCGAACGCCGTTTCGCCAGCCTCGACGAGTTGCGTCGGCAGTTGGCCGACGACCGGCTGGCCGTTATGGAATATTTTAGTAATGCGGGGCTTTGATGGCGATTGCTGTTTTGTTCTTTCGGTATTTTTTGTGTTTATTAAATAATTGGCGTGCTGTATTGTGTACATTTTATTAAATGGCGAGTGTGTATTGAAAATATTTAAAAAATAGAGACAGGATGTTCTTGGATGAGTCGATACCCTATCGGGTGGCTGATATGTCACTGGCCGGTTGGGGCAGGAGGGAGATAGAGATAGCGGAGAAGGAGATGCCGGGGCTGATGGCTGTCCGGCGCAAGTATGCTCCGCAGAAACCGTTGGCCGGTGCCCGTGTCATGGGGTCGCTCCACATGACCATACAGACCGCGGTACTGATTGAAACGCTGGTCGAACTCGGGGCGGATGTGCGCTGGTGCAGTTGCAACATCTTCTCCACGCAGGACCATGCCGCGGCGGCCATCGCCGAGCGGGGCATCCCCGTCTTCGCATGGAAGGGGGAGAGCCTCGAAGAGTATTGGTGGTGCACGGCCATGGCGCTGACCTTTCCGGGCGGTGCGGGCCCCCATCTCATCGTGGATGACGGAGGCGATGCGACGCTGTTGATTCATAAGGGATTCGCGGCCGAGCGCGATGCCGCGTCGCTCGACGGCGTCCCCTCTTCGCATGAGGAGGCGGTTGTCGTGGAGACGCTGCGCCGGTGTCTGGCCGAGGACGGCACGAAGTGGCACCGTCTTGCGGCGGAGTGGAAGGGCGTTTCGGAGGAGACGACCACCGGGGTGCACCGCCTCTATCAGATGCAGGAGCGGGGCGAACTGATGGTTCCGGCCATCAACGTGAACGATTCGGTGACCAAGAGCAAATTCGACAACCTGTACGGCTGCCGCGAGTCGCTGGCCGACGGCATCAAGCGGGCTACGGACGTGATGATTGCCGGCAAGGTGGTCGTCGTGTGCGGTTACGGCGATGTAGGCAAAGGGTGCGCCGCGAGCATGCGTTCCTACGGTGCACGGGTAATCGTGACCGAGATAGATCCGATATGCGCCCTGCAGGCGGCCATGGAGGGGTATGAGGTGAAGACTGTCGAGGAGGCGCTTGCGGAGGGCAACATCTTCGTGACCTGTACCGGCAACCGCGACATCATCACCCTCGAACACATGTACGGCATGCGCGACCAGGCCATCGTGTGCAACATCGGCCATTTCGACAACGAGATACAGATGGCACGGCTCGACGGCGACGGGGCGGTGGCCAAGAGCGTCATCAAACCGCAGGTCGACAAATATACCTTCCCGGACGGACATGCGATTTTCGTACTGGCCGAGGGACGCCTCGTGAATCTGGGGTGCGCTACGGGCCATCCGTCGTTCGTGATGAGCAATTCGTTCACCAACCAGGCGCTCGCCCAGATGGAGCTTTGGGCCGCGCGGGAGCATCCCGTGCCGGGCGTACGCTGTCTGCCCAAGCACCTCGACGAAGAGGTGGCCCGCCTCCACCTCGAACAGCTCGGCGTACACCTTACCCGCCTGACGCCTGAGCAGGCGGCCTACATCGGCGTGAGTCCCGAGGGCCCGTACAAGTCGGAGATTTACCGTTATTAGTATCGGAGATACGACCATGCAGAAGGGGCACCAAGCGGTGCCCCTTCTGCATGGTCGTACCGCCTTCCGTTACCTCGGTGAGGGTGATTCCCGTCTGGGCGACGTCCATGTTTTCCGGCGTGTCATGGAGTAGGCCTTTTTCGGGAAGAGGAAAATCACCAGCGTGGCTCCGCCCGCAAGCAGGAAGACGACGCTGACCGTCACCGTCGCATTGACGAAGAACTGGTTGATGTAGATGTCCGACATGGGATAGTCGCCGAGGTTCTGCATGAGTTTGACGAGCGCATAGACGCTCTTGTAGGCATACATTCCCGGTATCATGGGCAGCAGGGCCGGAATGTAGAGCACCGTCAGCGGACAGTGCGACAGGCGTCCGAACCATAATGCCAGCAGGCCGATGGCCAGCGAGGCGCAGAACGACGAGGAGGCGATGTCCATACCGGCGTAATTCATCAGCGTGTAGCGCAGCGCATGGCCGGCTGCCGCCAGTAAGGCTATGTATTTGAATGCTTTCCGGGGCGGATAAGAGATGGCCCCGAAGCCTACCGCCGCTACCGCCGCCAGCAGGCCGTCCGTGATGATATCCGTTATCATAGCAGGTTCTTCATGAATAACAGCAGGGGCACTGCGAGCCCGGTCGCTATGCAGATGACCAGCAGCGTGGCCTGTATGAGCCGCGAGGTTCCCGTGACCGTGTGCCCTTCGAGGATGTCGATGATGCCGTTGATGAGCGGGACGCCCGGTATGAGGAACAGGACGCTCGTACCGATGGCGATGTCGGGCGTCCATCCGGGAATGAGGGTCAGAGAGGCGAACATGGAGGCGGAGAAAGCCGATACCATGAAGACGATGAAGTGGTTGTAGTGGCGCTTCTGCATCTGCTGGCGGATGAACATGCCCAGCAGCGTGGCCAATATCACCGTGGCTACGGCGCCCCACGACCCGCCGAACAGCCTGCAGAATGCGCCGTTGGCCAGACCGACCAGCAGGAGTATCAGGCGGGGCGACATCTTCGGACGCGAGATGATTTCCCGGTACCGTTCCCTGAGCTCTGCAAGCGGCATGCGGTTGTCGTAGGCCTCCCAGCTCAGGGCGCTGAGTTCGGAGTTGTACTCGAAAGAGATGGGAAGTGTCGGAATGGAGAGCACCTCGGTGTTTGCGCTGCCTGTACCCGAGTCGTCGAATACGGTGAGAACGATGGTCTTGGAGAGTGTCGTCATGTGTATCCGCAGCCCGAAGGCTTCCCCTATGCGCGACGAGTTGCGCAGCACGCGCGAAGTGTGTACCCCCGAACCGAGCAGGCATGTCGCATATTCCGCAATGAAAGCCGTTATCTCTTTCAGTTCTTCTGTCGTTCTCATCGGTCGTTTATCCGGTGTTTTTTCGCCGCAAAGGTAATGCGCGGGTGTGGAATATCCGCCATGCAGCGGAGGTTTCCGGCCGATTTTCCTGCACGGGGACGGGAATCGGGCATTCTCTGCGGGCAGGGAAACAGCGAGGCGCAACCGAACGGACTGCGCCTCGCTGCTCTTCGGGCCCGTCGGCGGGCCGGGATGGTACGTCTTTCGCGGTCACATGTAGATGACGTTCAGGCGGGCCAGTCCCAGCCGGTATTCGAGGTCGGTCCGTATGCGCGTTTCGAGTGCGGAATAGAAGGTGTCGAGCTCCGAGTAGTAGTCCACGATGTTGATTTGGCCCGCTTCGAGTGTCCGGCCGAGCATGTCGATATATCCGGCGGCATCGGGCAGGCCGCCGAAAGACTCCAGCAGCCGCCCCGTGTAATCCACTTTCAGATAGAGCTCCCTGACCGAACTGCGTTGCTGGGCCAGGGCAGACTCAGTGTTGGCCTTCGCGGCCTGCTCCATGGCATGCGCCCGCTTCACGTTGTGGCGGTTGGAGAGTATCGGAATACTCAGTCCCGCCGTGAAGCCGTTGAAATGCTCTCCCGTACCGTATTCGTATTTATAGCCCAATTCGACTTTCGGGAGCGCCTGTTGCCTGCTGAGGCGGACGTCGTAGCGCGCCCCCTGCTCCTGCAGGCGGAGCGCCGTGAGTTCGGGGGCATACTCCTCCCAGTCGGCCAGCAGGACCTCCAGCGGCATCTGCTCTTCGGCCGGCGGCATCGTATAGCCGCATTCGGGCATCTCCCCGCCGTTGAGTACGGCCAGCCGCTGTGACAGCTCAATCATCCGCATGTCCACGGCCGAGAGCTCCTCTTTCAGCAGAAGGTATTCGACCTCCGTGCGATTCTTGTCGATGGCCGTGGCGTCGCCCGTTTCGTAGCGCGAGGCGAACAGGGCGGCCATGTGCTCGGCCGCAGCCAGGCGCGGCCTGTTGAGTTCCATGATACCGTGCAGGGCGCAGAGTTCGAGGTAGACTTCCTTGGCCTCCAGCAGGATTTGTTGCCGCAGGGCGAGATATTCCGTTTCGTATTGCTGTGCCAGCGTCCGGGCTATCCGGCTTCGGGTGGCGTAGAGCATGGGCAGGTCGAACGACTGTGAAACCTCCAGTTCCCCCTCCTTGCCGAGCGCCTGCGGAGAGTCTCCCGCCGAGGAGTATGAGACCGACAGCGGTTCGAGCGAGTTGCCCGTACGGGCTTCGAAGGTGCGGCCGGCAGTTGCATGCGCTTCGGCCTGCAGGGTGAGGTTGTTGCGTTCCACGCTTTCCAGTACGCGCCGCAGGTCGTCCTGTGCGACGGCGGGTGTCGCCGCCAGGAGCGCTGCGGCGACGGTTATGATGAGCGTTCTATTCATTTTGACTGCATTTGTCGGTTAATAACTCTCCGCCTGTTCGCCGGAGTTTCCGCTTTTCGGTTCGGGTAGTGACCAGTATGTACATGATGGGCATGACGAAGCCGTTAAGCAGGGTGGAGCTGACCAAACCGCCCAGTATCACCTGGGCCATCGGACTCTGTATCTCGTTGCCGGAGACGTCGCCGTTCACCGCGAGGGGGATGAGGGCGAGGGCCGTGGTGAGCGAGGTCATCAGGATGGGGGTGAGGCGGTCGAGCGAACCGTGTACGACCGCCTCGTACAGCGTACACCCCTCCGCACGGAGCTGGTTGTAGCGCGATACGAGCAGGATGCCGTTGCGTACCGAGATGCCGAAGAGCGAGATGAATCCGATGATGGAGGGGATGCTCACGACATCCGAGGTTATCCAGATGCTGACTACGCCGCCCACGAGCGCAAAGGGCAGGTTTACCATTATCATGGTGGAGAGCGGGACGCTCTTGAACTCCTGGAACAGGAGCATGAAGACTACGAGGATGGCGAGCAGTGATGCGAAGACGAGCGTGCGCGAGGCCGATTGCTGGCTCTCGAACTGTCCGCCGTACTCCACGTAATATCCTTCCGGAAGGACGATGTCCCGGTCTACGGCCTGCCGGATGGCTTCCACCGCACCGCCGAGGTCGCCTCCGACCACATTGGCCGATACGACGATTTTCCGTTTCACGTTTTCGCGGCTTACCGTATTGGGACCCGAGGAGGATTCGATGTCGGCGATGTAGCTGAGCGGTATCTTCGCTCCGTTGCCGTCTATCAGCAGGTTGCCTATCTTCTCTATCGTGTTCCGGCGGTCGTCGGCTACCTTGACCGTCAGGTCGAAGGTATTGTTGCCTTCGTAGACCTGCGATACGGCCTGTCCGGCCAGTGCCGTAGTGATGTATTCGTTGAATTGCGGCATGGTGACGCCGTACAGGGCGAGCATCTCGCGCCGCGGCGTTATTTTGAGCTGCGCACGCTCCACCTGTTGTTCCACGCTGATGTCGGCGATGCCCTCTACGCCGGCGATGGAGCGGCCTATCTGCGTGGCGAGGGCATACATCCGGTTGAGGTCTTCACCGAAGAGTTTGATGGCGATGTTGGCCTTCGTTCCGGAGAGCATGGCATCGATACGATGCGAGATGGGCTGGCCTACCTCCACTGTCAGTCCCTTCAGGTCGCCCAGTCGGTGGCGGACATCGGCCAGGAATTCGTCGCGCGAACGCCTGTCCAGCACGAACGGCGCTTCGAGTTCCGATGCGTTTACGCCGAGGGCGTGTTCGTCGAGTTCGGCGCGGCCGGTCTTGCGGGCCACGGTCTGTATTTCCGGTATTTCGAGGAGGATTTCCTCTACCATCCGTCCCATGCGGTCGGACTCTTCGAGCGATACGCCCGGCATCGTGGCGACGCTGATGGTCAGCGAACCTTCGTTGAAGGGCGGCAGGAAGCTGCTGCCGAAGGTGCTGAAAACGATGGCGGCGCCGACGAAGAGGGTGACCACTCCCGCAAGCACCGTCTTGCGGTGACCGAGTGTCCAGGTGAGTGCCTTGCCGTAGATGCGCTTGAAGAACCGCGTGACGGGAGGTTCCTTCTGGCTCCGTTTCAGGGCACGTTCCGAAGTCAGCATGTAGCTCGACATGACCGGTGTCAGCGTCACGGCTACCAGCAGCGAGGCCAGCAGCGAGATGATGAAGGCGATGCCGAGCGGTTTGAGCATGCGTCCCTCCATTCCGCCGAGGAGGAAGAGCGGCACGAAGGCGACGATGGTGATGAAAGTGGCGTTCACGATGGAGACGCGGATTTCGCGCGAGGCGTCGTAAACCACTTTCAGGTATTTCTCCCGTTCGGCTTTGGGACGGGCATAGTTTTCCCGCAGCCGTTTGTAGACATTCTCCACGTCGATGATGGCGTCGTCTACGAGCGAGCCGATGGCGATGGCCATGCCGCCGAGGCTCATGGTGTTGATGGTATGCCCCGTAAGGCGCATGACGATGACGGTGATGAGCAGCGACAGGGGCATGGCCGTGAGCGAGATGAGCGTCACGCGGCCGTTCATCAGGAATACCAGCAGCACGAGGACGACGAAGAAGGCTCCCTCGATGAGGGAGTTTTTGATGTTGTTTATCGAGCTGTCGATGAAGCGCGACTGCCGGAAGATATCGGTCGATACCTCCACGTCGTCCGGAAAGCCCGCACTGAGCTCGGCGATGGTCGCATCGAGTGTTTCGGTGAGGTCGATGGTGCTGGTGTAGGGCTGTTTGGTGACGGTTATCAGCACGGCCGGTTCGCCCCTTACGGAGGCTACTCCCAACTGCGGCGATTTGGCTCCCGTCCGTACTTCGGCGATGTCGCCGAAGGTTACCGGTTCGCCCTGGGCTGACATGCGGACGAGTCCGGCGGCTATCTGCTCCGTGTCGGTCGTGGAGGCCATGCCGCGCACGATGTATTCGTTGCCGTATTCATAGAGTACGCCGCCCGAAGAGTTGCGGTTCATCTCCCGTGCGGCTGCGAGCACCTCGTCGAGCGTGATGCCGTAGGCGTCCATCTTTTCGGGTGAGAGGAGTATTTGATATTCCCGGATATCGCCTCCGATGACGGCCACCTGCGAGACGCCCGCAACGGAGAGCAAACGCGGCCGGAGGGTCCAGTCCGCCAGTGTGCGCAGCTCTTCGAGCGAGGTCTCCCCGGTGGAGGTGAGGCCGATTATCATCATCTCTCCGAGAATGGAGGACTGCGGGCCGAGGGTGGGCTGTCCTGCCGTGGGGGGCAGCAGTTCGGCTACCGAGGCGAGTCTTTCGGAGACTATCTGACGGGCGATGTAGATGTCGGTATCCCAGTCGAACTCCACCCATACCACGGAGAAGCCCGTGGTAGACTGCGAACGGACGCGGCGCACGTCCGTTGCGCCGTTGAGCGAAGTCTCTATCGGAAAGGTCACGAGTCGTTCCACCTCTTCGGCGGCCATTCCCTGTGCCTCGGTCATGACTACCACGGTGGGGGCGTTGAGGTCGGGGAATACGTCCACTTCCATGCGCGTGGCGGCCCATACGCCGGCGACGGCGATGAGGACCGCCGCGATAACCACCACCAGGCGGTTATCGAGCGAGAACCTGATTATCCTGTTCAGCATGGCCGTGCGGAATTAGTGGGTATGTCCGTGGGGAATGGCGTCCGATGCGGAGGCCATCTTCACATTGACGGCGCCGCGGGTGACGATGCGTTCGCCTCCCTCCAGTCCGCGCAGGATTTCGACGTTCACTCCGTCGTCGCCGCCGCGCCATACCTGCTGGCGGCGGTAACAGTCGGCGTCGAGCTGAATGTAAACGTAGTAGAGTCCCTGCTGTTCGGTCAGGGCCGAGAGGGGAACGGAAACGACGTCTTCGCGTTCCCGGCCGAGCAGCACTACATCGGCATAGGCTCCGTCGGGGAAACGTCCTCCGGCATCGAACTCGAAGACTACGGGAACGAGGGAGGAGCCTTCCGGAATGATTTTTCCGGAGGTATAGAGCCGGCCGCCCAGTTCGCTTACCCGGTAGCAGGCATCCGAAGCGGGGGTGCGGAAGGTGGCGTCGGTCAGCGAGGGCAACAGGCTGAAATAACGCTGCGATACCATGGCACGCAGCTGCATTCGACCCGATTTGGCGATGGTGGCCAACGGCTGTCCCATCTCCACGTAGTCGCCCGGTGCGACGGATAGCTGCGACACGTATCCGGCGGCCGGAGCCTGGATGAGTGTCCCCTTCTCATCGGAGACCTTCACCGGGTCGTATTCCGCCTTGGCGCGGAGGTATTCGGCTTCGGCGGCCAGATAGTCGCGTTGTGTGACGAGTTTGTCGGCATAGAGTGCCTCGATGCGCCGGAAATCGGCTTCGGCCTGGTGGAAGGCGATGCGTGCCTTCTGTACGGCGTCGCCCGAAGCGAGTCCGCCGGAAGAGAGACGGAACAGGCCCTGTCCCGCGCTCACCGTCGAGTTGGTCATGACGCGTCCGTCCACGAAGGTCACCACACCCGCGATAGGAGCCGATACGACCGACAGTTCGCTTTGCGAGGCGTATATCTCGCCTCCGCAGCGGAGTGTTTCGCGGAACGGACCGCGTTTCACCTCCTGCACTTCGAAGTCGGTGCGGGCGGCCTGTTCGGCAGGAAAGACGATTTCGTCCGGATTTTCGGCTCCGGTGTCGGGCGTGCCGTGCGTGTGGCCTTCGAGGCCGTGGGATTCGTCCGCACCGTGGGTGGTGTCGGACGGGCAGGGAGTGCCCTCCGGATGGTCGTGTACGTGTCCCTTTTCCGCTGCGTGCTGTGCGGCGGACGTCTCTTCTTTTGTGGCCGTGCGTCCTGCACAGCCCTGAAGTACGGCGAGCGATACCGCTGCCGTTATCAATAATATGTTTTTCATGGAAATTAAGACTTTATGTGGGGCCGTCTGCGGCCCGTGTTGATGAACGGTTCCTGTCGTGCCTGCGGGCAGGCGTTTCAACACATAAAGTCGGGGGCGCGGCACGGTACCGCGGCCGTGAGGAAAATCCGGATATAGGATTCGGTACAGGGAGCGTCGCCGAAGCCCTGCAGGGCGACCTCCGTGAGATGATTGACGACGAAAGTTCGGCAGACCTCCGCACAGGAGAGACATCCGCATTCCGGCGAGTGGGCGGCGACCGCCTCTTCCAATCCCTCCTCGCGCGGCTGGGGTTGTGCGACGGTGAGGCTATGCGACGCACACGACGCATAGGGTTGCGTATTGTGCGAACCGGTGCCGGTGCAGACGTTGCGGCACGGATTGGCCCCGTTGATATGGCTGTAATTGAGACATACGGCCGTCGGGTCGCCGTGGTGATGGTGCGGCATGAGTGCCACCGCCTGCATCAACACGCAGAGCAGCAGTACGGTCTTCGCGAACCTGTTGTTTCCCAAGTGCCTCATCTCCCGCAAAAATACGCCTTTTTTCCGAATATGGAAATTCCGGGTGTTTTTTTGCATGGTCGGGTCTTGCGGTCAGCCGTACTCTCCGTCCGTCCGCAACCGAGTGAAGCAGGCTACTTCCTTTTTTCCTGGCCTGTGCGGGAGTGTGGCTCCGGGAACGGAAGCGGAGACCGAGACTGGGAAGTCTCCCGTTCGTATGCGGAGCGGCGGTGGCGAGGAGTGGAAAGTGGCTTGTAGGGGCGGCTCCGGGAACAGGGCCGGAGGTTCGGCGCGATGTGGAAAATGACACCCCCGGACGGCAAAAAGCCCTTTCTCCGATAGGGGAAAGGGCTTGGCCTGAGCGGACGGATAGTGTGCCGCAGGTGTGTACGGCTCTTCTCCGAATGTACAAATTACTTCGTAGCCATGTATTTGATGAGCTCTACGACCTTGTTGGAGTAACCCCATTCGTTGTCGTACCAGCTCACGAGCTTCATGAAGTTGCCGTTGAGGGCGATACCTGCATCGGCGTCGAAGATGGAGGTGCGCGCATCGCCGATGAAATCCGACGATACGACCGCATCTTCGGTATAGCCGAGGATGCCCTTGAGTTCGTTCTCGGAAGCGCGTTTCACTTCGGCTTTGATTTCGTCATAGGTGGCTGCCTTTTCGAGCCGTACGGTGAGGTCTACTACCGAAACGTCGAGGGTGGGAACACGGAACGACATGCCGGTAAGCTTGCCGTTGAGCGCCGGTATCACCTTGCCTACTGCTTTGGCTGCCCCTGTCGAGGAGGGGATGATGTTGCCGGCAGCGGCACGGCCGCCTCTCCAGTCCTTGGCCGACGGGCCGTCTACGGTCTTCTGCGTAGCGGTCGTGGCGTGTACGGTGGTCATGAGACCCTCGATGATGCCGAACTTGTCGTGTATCACCTTGGCCAGCGGAGCGAGGCAGTTGGTGGTGCAGGAGGCATTGGAGACGATTTCCTGTCCGGCATAGGTGTCGTTGTTGACGCCCATGACGAACATGGGGGTGTCGTCCTTCGAGGGGGCCGACATCACGACGCGTTTCGCACCCGCCTTGATGTGTGCGCCGGCGAGTTCCTTGGTCAGGAAAAGGCCGGTCGATTCGACCACGTATTCCGCACCTATTTCGTTCCACCGGAGATTCGCCGGGTCTTTCTCTGCCGTAACGCGTATGGTTTTGCCGTTTACGACGAGGTTGCCGTCCTTTACCTCCACGGTGCCGTCAAAATGGCCGTGAACGGTGTCGTAACGGAGCATGTAAGCCATGTAATCAACCGAAATGAGGTCGTTGATGCCTACCACCTCTACGCCGCCCTGCTTGACGGCGGCACGGAAAACGAGGCGGCCGATGCGCCCGAAACCGTTGATGCCGATTTTAATTTGTGACATAATCCTTTATTGTTTTATGGTTCTGTATAATTCTTAATGCCTGTTCCCCTGCGGTGATGCAAAGGTAGGAATCTTTTGCCTGTAAATCAATACGCATGCAAACGTATGCGCAGTTTAATTTTCGGAAGCGCTCCGGGTGTCGGAGTCCTGCCGCCGGGCCGCCTCTTTCACCTTTTTGGCCATGTTCGATGCGAATACGAAATCGTTGAGGGCCCGGTTGTCCGTGTGCAGGATATCCGCCGAAGTGCCTTCCCATCCCTTGCGCCCCTGGTTGATGAACACAATTTTCTCGCCAATCTCCATGACCGAGTTCATGTCGTGGGTGTTGATGATGGTCGTGATGTCGTACTCCTTGGTGATGTCGTATATCAGTCGGTCGATTACGTTGGAGGTGACCGGGTCGAGCCCGGAATTGGGTTCGTCGCAGAACAGGTAGCGGGGATTCATCACGATGGCGCGGGCGATGGCCACCCGTTTTATCATGCCGCCGCTCAATTCGGCGGGATAGAGTTTTTCGGCCCCTTCGAGGTTCACACGGTGCAGGCAGAAGGCCACCCGCTCCCGTTTTTCCGCCATGCTCTGGCCGGTGAACATGTCAAGCGGAAAGCGGATGTTCTCTTCCACAGTGGAAGAGTCGAGCAGGGCGCCCCCCTGGAATATCATGCCCACATCGCGCCGGATGGCCTTCTTCTGGCGGAAATCGAGCGATGTGAAGAGCGTGTCGCCGTAGTATATCTCGCCTTCGTCCACCGGAAAGAGGCCGGCGATGCTTTTGATGAGCACCGTCTTGCCGGAACCGCTGCGGCCGATTATCATGTTGATTTCGCCCGGCAGAAAGGTCGCCGATATGTCTTCCAGTACCGGCTTGCCGTCGAAGGACTTGTATATGTGTTCGCAGCGTATCACAGGTAGGAGATTTGGGTGATTATAAGGTCCATCATCAGTATCACTACCGAACTCACCACCACGGCCTTGGTGCTGGCACGCCCCACTTCGAGCGAGTTCCCTTTGGCGTAATAGCCGTAGAAGCCGGAGATGGAGGTGATGACGAATGCGTATACAATCATCTTTATCAGCGCATAGACGATGGAGAAGAGTCTGAAATCCATTTTGATGCCGGTGATGTACGTGTCCGGGATGATGATTCCCGTGACCAGCGTGATGGCGTATCCCCCGATGAGACCGACGACGATGCTGAGGATGGCGAGCAGCGGGAAGAAGATGACCGTTGCGATGATTTTCGGGAGTATCAGGTAGCTCGCCGAATTGACGCCCATGATTTCGAGGGCGTCTATCTGTTCGGTAATGCGCATCGTGCCTATCTCGGAGGCGATGCTCGAACCGACGCGGCCGGCCAGGATGAGCGCCACGACCGTGGAGCTGAATTCGAGTATCATCGTTTCGCGCGTGGCGTAGCCCATGAGCTCGCGCGGGATGAAGGGCGACTCGAAGTTGATGCACATCTGAAGCATGAGCACGGCCCCCATGAAGACCGATACGAGCGTTACGATGCCGATGGAGTTGAGCCCCAGCGTCTCCATTTCGGCCAGCACCCGCCGTTTGTAAACGCTCCTGCGTTCGGGACGGGAGAAGACCTTGCTCATGAGCAACATGTACCGTCCTATGAGGTTGAAGATATTCATACCGGCGATGATGTTATTCCCTGCGGCTTTCAGATGTCTCTTCGCGGATGTCCTCGTATTCCACGTAGTCTCCGACCTCGTTGCTTACCACCTTTTTCGACGATGTCTCGGTCTGCTGTACGGTGATTTCGCCGTCCTTTTTCTTTTGGTTCCGGCCGCCGCCCCATGTGTAGGTGCGGAAAGTCTCTCCCTGCTCCTCCATCTGTCTGCGCAGACGGTTCATCCGGTAGCGGAATATCAGTATGCCGATGAGTACCAGTGCGATGAATCCCATAACGATATAGAAGGCCACGCTGAGTATGTCGCCGATGGATACGAGGCCGAACAGTATCAGAATGACCAGTATGATAAGAATGTATGTTCCTACTCCCGTTCTCATAAAATGGTGGTGTGTTTCGGTTCTGGGGGCCGGTCGCGGGCATCTCCCTCCGGCCGATTATACAAAGATAACTCTTTTTCCCCGAAAATATTATTGCCCTTTTCCCGATTTGAGTGATATAACATATTTTGTGCCCGGCCGGTGCAGTTTGGTAACAATTTTGTATCTTTCGCTCCGGAAACATCGTTTAATTAAAACAGTCACGGATATGAAAAAGTACATTTGTAACGTATGCGGATATATATACGACCCGGCAGCGGGGGACCCCGACAGCGGCGTGGCACCCGGAACCGCTTTCGAGGATATTCCCGAAGATTGGGTATGTCCGCTGTGCGGTGTGGGCAAGGAGGATTTCTCTCCCGTGGAGGATTGAGCCGGCCGGAAATGGAAAAGGCGGCGCTGCGAATCTGCGGTGCCGCCTTTTTTGTCTCCTGACGGGTGTTACCGTATCCTGTCGAGCGACTTCACCAGAAGGATATCTTTCCGGATGCCCCGCAGCGCAAGGTAGGTGAAGATGAGCGAAACGGGCGGGAAGAAGGCGGCGGCGGAGAGTTTCCAGGCTGAAACGGCGAGCGTCGAGAGGCTCCGCGCACCTCCCCAGATGTAGTATATCTCGAACAGCATCACTCCGGCGAGGAGTACCGTCTCCACTACGCAGAGCCGGAATTGCAGCAGGCGTTTCTTATAGAGGAAGATGGTTACGAACGGTAGCAGCGCGGCGGCGATGACCGTGGCGGCGAGGCCGTAGGCGGTCAGCACGGGCGTTCCGTCGGCGGCGTCGGAGAATCCGAAGGCCGTGAGGTACATCTCTTCCGTTCCGCCGAGGAAGGTTCCCAGCGGCATCAGCAGCATGAGGCCCGTCAGTACGGCGACGAGCAGCAGGTAAAGCGATTGTATCCTTTGTATCATCTCTTTTGGTATTTGTTGTCTTTTTCTGTTTGTCATTGGGCCGTTTTCGCTGCTTGGCGAGGCGGATGCCGGTCTTCTGGCAAGGGGCGCCTGACGCCTGCTGCGGACGGGCGGGGCGTTAAAGCTCTTCGTCTATGAGATAGTGGTTGCGGTCTGCCGAGTTCCGGTTTATCAACTCTCCGAGGAAACCCGCCAGGAAGAGCATGACGCCCAGAACGACGGCCAGCAGGCAGAGGTAGAACAGCGGCTGGTCGGTGACGGCGCGGAATACCATGTCGTGCGACTGGCGATAGAGCTTCTGGGCGATTATCACGATGACGGCCACGCCCCCGAAGAGGAACATCAGCGTGCCCAGTCCGCCGAAAAAGTACATCGGACTGCGCCCGAAGCGCGACAGGAACATGACCGTGACGAGGTCGAGGTAGCCTTTGACGGCGCGTTCCCAGCCGAATTTGCTGTGACCGTACTTGCGTGCACGGTGGTGTACCTCCTTCTCCCCGATGCGGGTGAACCCCGCGTTCTTGGCCAGGATGGGGATGTAGCGGTGCATCTCTCCGTATACTTCGATGCTCTTGACGACTTTTTTCCGGTATGCCTTGAGGCCGCAGTTGAAGTCGTGGAGCCGGATACCGGAGGTCGCCCGTGCCGTAGCGTTGAAGAGCTTGCTCGGCCACCGTTTCCCTATCGGGTCGTGGCGCCGGCGTTTCCATCCCGAGACGAGGTCGTAGCCCTCCTCCGTTATCATGCGGTAGAGCTCCGGTATCTCGTCGGGGGAGTCCTGCAGGTCGGCGTCCATCGTGATGACGACTTCGCCCCGGGCCGCCTCGAATCCGCAGTAGAGTGCGGCGCTCTTGCCGTAGTTGCGCCGGAAACGGATGCCGCGTACCGAGGAATTGGCCTCCGAGAGGCTGCGTATCACGTCCCACGAGGCGTCGCTGCTGCCGTCGTCGATGAAGATGGCTTCGTACCGGAAACGGTTTGCGGTCATTACCCGGTCTATCCATGCGGCGAGTTCCGGAAGCGATTCGCTTTCGTTCAGCAGGGGGATGACCACCGATATGTCGGGTGTCTCACTCATGGCCGGTTCCGTTGTCGTCGCGGTCGTTCCCGGCGAGCGGGTCGGGCTGGCGCTGTGCCATGGCGCTCGTGAAGAGGCCGATGATGCCGCCCTGTATGAAATAGCCTATTACGTAGCAGATGACGAGCACGAGCGGGTTGAACATGGCCGAATAGAGCGCGTCGTAAACCGTGTCGAACTGGGCCTGCGGCAGGAGGTCCTGCATGGTGGCCATCTGCAGGTCGATTGCCTCCGTGACCGCTTCCTTGATGAGGAAGTTGTTGATGAGTGCCGAGGCGAAGCCGAAGATGACGCCCGTGAAGAGCATCATGGCGAGGACGAATCCCATGCACCGGCCGTAGGGGAAGCCTTCCCGTGCATCGGCCATGCCGGCTATCCGGCGCGTGAAACCGTAGGTGAGCAGGATGAACAGGACGAGCGACAGAACGCTCATCCAGCCTCCCAGCGCGAGCGATACCCGTGTCAGCTGCAGGGCGGCCGCCACGAGTCCCATGACGGTGCCGCCTTTCATGGCCTCCGTCCAGAATATCTTTTTCGTTATCTCCATGTCGGAATCTTGTTTGTCTGCGTTGCGTTCACAAATATAACGCTTTTTGCCGCTTCCGGCAACTTTCGCCTCCGTGCTGAATTCGCTGTTCCGGTACCCGGAAGGGCACTGCGCCGATGCGTTCGCCTGTTCCGGTGCGGCGGGATGCGGCGTCTTGCGGAGAGTTTCCTTTCGGGCGCGGAGACCCGTCAGTATTTGCCTTTCCAGAGCGAGGCGATGCGGCGTGCTATCTCGGCCTCCTTCGGATTGTTGCCCGGTTCGTAGAAGCGCCGCCCCTCCAGACCGGCAGGCATGAACTCCTGTTCGGCGAAGTTGCCTTCGAAATCGTGGGCGTACTTGTAGTTCTTTCCATAGTCCAGCTCCTTCATCAGTTTGGTCGGAGCGTTGCGGATGTGCAGGGGGACGGGTCGGTTGTTGGTATCCTTCGCCGCCAGCCCCATGGCCCGGTCGATGGCCATGTAGGCCGAGTTGCTCTTGGGACTCGTGGCGAGGTAGATGGTGGCCTCGGCCAGGGGAATGCGGGCCTCGGGCATGCCGATTTTGTGGACGGTGTCGAAACAGGCGTTGGCGAGCAGCAGCCCGTTCGGGTTGGCCAGTCCGATGTCTTCGGCGGCGAGGATGACGAGCCTGCGGGCAATGAATTTGGGGTCTTCCCCGGCATTGAGCATGCGGGCGAGGTAGTAGACGGCGGCGTTCGGGTCGCTGCCGCGTACGCTTTTGATGAAAGCGGAGATGATGTCGTAGTGCATCTCTCCGTTCTTGTCGTAGGTGGCGATGTTCTGTTGCAGGGCGTCGGTTACGGTGCGGTCGTCTATCACCAGGTCGCCGTCCGAGGCTCCCGCGACAATGTCGAGAATGTTGAGCAGCTTGCGGGCATCGCCTCCCGCGAAACCGAAGAGCGCGCCCGTTTCGCGTACCTCGATGTGCCGTTCACGGAGTATCGCATCCGTGGAGAGGGCGCGGTCGAGCAGTTCCTGCAGCTGTGCGTCGTCCATCGCCTTCAGTACATAGACCTGACAGCGTGACAGCAGCGGCGAGATGACCTCGAAGGAGGGATTCTCTGTCGTCGCGCCGACGAGGGTGATGTCGCCCTGTTCGACGGCCCCTAGCAACGAATCCTGCTGCGCCTTGTTGAAACGGTGGATTTCGTCGATGAAGAGGAACGGTGCGGGCGTGTTGAAGAATTTCTGTTTGCGTGCCTGTTCGATGACCTCACGCACGTCCTTGACGCCCGAGTTTATCGCCGACAGCGTGAACATCTTCCTGTCGAGAGCTCCGGCGACGAGCCGGGCCAGGGTCGTCTTGCCCACGCCGGGCGGCCCCCAGAGGATGAAGGAGGGGACGTTGCCCGTTTCGATGAATTTGCGAAAAACGCCTCCGGGCCCCACGAGATGCTCCTGCCCGATGTAGTCGTCGAGCGTCCGCGGCCTGAGCCGTTCGGCCAGGGGAATGTTGCTTTGCTGTGCCATGTGTCGTGTCCTCCGGAATTTGCGGGTCGGATACCTCCGGCCGGGGAGCTCCCCGGCCGGCATGCCTGCCCGGCAAAGGTAACGAAAAATCCCCGTTCCGCAGTATTCCCCGTCGTCTCCCGGTACAGGGGTTGCAAAAAAGGCGGCATGCACAATAAGGAGGGAGAAAGGTGCGTTCTAAATTAGTCACGAATGATTTAAGAAATTAAGAAACAGAACGATATTCGCCTATGGTATGATTCGACGCGCTTTCCCGCAGCAGGCTGTCCGTGCGGCGGCCGGGAAACAGGAGTTCAACTTATACTTATTTTATATATCGTTATGAACAGAAAATGGATGTTTGCGGGTCTCATCGCCGCAGCCCTGGCGGTCGGCAGCGGTGCGACCTACCTTATCACGAAAAGCAGCCGGAGCGTACAGCCGCAGGAGCGGGTGGTGGAAAAAGTCGTGGAGATAGAAAAGGCGCCGGCGGCCCACTTTACCGCTTACCGGGCGGCCGATTATCCCGACCTCACCTATGCCGCCGAGAATGCGGTGAACGCAGTGGTCAATATCGAAGTGACGCAGCAGGTACAGATGCGCAGCGTAGATCCCTTCCTCGAATTTTTCGGAATACCGCAGGGTTACTCCCGCGGCGGGGAGTATGTGCCGCGCGAATTCAAGGCGGGCGGTTCGGGCGTCATCATCTCGCAGGACGGTTATATCGTTACCAACCATCACGTCGTGGACAATGCCACCGAACTGAAGGTGAAACTTTACGACGGGCGTACTTTCCAGGCCAAGGTCGTCGGTACCGATCCGACCACCGAGGTGGCGCTCATCAAGATAGAGGGTGAAAACCTGCCTACGCTGGCGTTCGGGGATTCGGATGCGCTGCGGCTCGGCGAATGGGTGCTGGCCATCGGCAGCCCCTTCGACCTGCAGTCGACCATTACGGCGGGTATCGTGAGCGCCAAGTCGCGTAACCTCGGAGCGATTCCCAACCAGTACCGCGTGGAGTCGTTCATCCAGACCGATGCGGCGGTGAACCCCGGCAACAGCGGCGGCGCACTGGTCAATACGCGCGGCGAGCTTGTGGGTATCAATACGCTGATTAAGAGTCAGACGGGAACCTATATGGGCTATTCGTTCGCCATTCCGAGCGCGATAGTGAAGAAGGTGGTGGTGGACCTCAAGGAGTACGGCGTGGTGCAGCGTGCGCTGCTCGGCGTCAGCTACCGGGAGATTGACGAAGAGTTCGTCGAGGCGTTCGGCGAGGAGTACGGCATCCGCGAAACGGGCGGCGTCTATGTGGCCGATGTCTCGGAGGACGGTGCGGCCAAGGCGGCCGGCATTCGCAAGGGCGACGTAATCACTGCAATAGACGGCATCCGGCTCGGCAATAATACCAACCTGGCGGAAATCATGTCGCGTTATCGTCCGAACGACAAGGTGACTATTTCCGTAAAAAGGGACGGGAAAACGAAACAATTCGAGGTCGTGCTGCGTAATAAGGCTGGTAAGGCCGAACTGCTCTCCCGCGACTACGTGGATGTGGCCGAGTCGCTCGGCGGACGTTTCGCGGAGATTAACGACAGAACCCGCAGAGAGCTCAGGATAGAGAACGGCATACGGGTGACGGAGGTGCGTCCGGGCGGCGTGCTGGCCAGGGCCCGCGTGAAGGAGGGATTCGTGATAACCCATATCAACGACCGTCCCATCCGTTCGGTGGCCGACCTTGACCGGGTGACGGGCCCCGTGACATATATTGAAGGCGTATACCCCAACGGGCGCGCCATCAGTTACTCCCTCGTGCAGTAGGGAGCTGCCGACAGGGACGACGAGAGAAAGATGGTCCCGGCCCACGCAGAAGTCGCATTGCGGGGCCGGGCCCGTTTTTAGAACGTGCGCAGCCGGGGAAGAGAGAAGAGACAACGTACTATTTTATATCGCAACCAACAACATGAGGCAGTTAAAGATTACAAAATCCATCACGAACCGCGAAAGTGCATCGCTGGACAAATACCTTCAGGAGATAGGCAAGGAGGACCTTATCACCGTAGAGGAGGAGGTGGAGCTTGCGCAGCGCATCAAGAAGGGCGACCAGGAGGCGCTCGAAAAGCTGACCAAAGCCAACCTGCGTTTCGTGGTATCGGTGGCCAAACAGTACCAGAACCAGGGGCTCAGCCTTCCCGACCTTATCAATGAAGGCAACCTGGGGCTCATCAAGGCTGCGGAGAAGTTCGACGAAACGCGCGGTTTCAAGTTCATCTCCTACGCCGTGTGGTGGATACGCCAGTCTATCCTGCAGGCCCTCGCCGAGCAGTCGCGTATCGTGCGCCTGCCGCTCAACCAGGTGGGTTCCCTCAATAAGATAAACAAGGCGTTCGCTCGTTTCGAGCAGGAGAACGAGCGTACTCCTTCGCCGGAGGAGCTCGCCAACGTGCTCGACCTGCCGAAGGAGAAGGTCTCCGATACGCTCCGCGTGTCGGGCCGTCATGTCTCGGTGGATGCCCCCTTCTCGGACGGGGAGGACAACAACCTGCTCGACGTGCTTGTCAATACCGATTCCCCGAATGCCGACCGCGGATTGATAAACGAGTCGCTCTCCACCGAGGTGGAGCGTGCGCTCGCCACGCTGACCGACCGTGAGCGCGACATCATCCGTTACTTCTTCGGTATCGGCTGTCCGGAGATGACGCTCGAAGAGATCGGCGAGAAGTTCGGACTGACGCGCGAACGCGTGCGCCAGATAAAGGAGAAGGCCATCCGCCGGCTCCGTCACAGCTCGCGCAACAAATTCCTGAAGTCGTACCTCGGATAGTTTTCCGGGGCGCCGGGGCGGTTGCCGCCCGCAGGAGGGGAATCCGCAGTGGGGTTCCCCTCCTGTTTTTGCCGCCGCAGCAGGCGTTTCTTCCCGGGAACCGGTACGGGAAACGGGACAATTGGGTATCTTTGCGCCGTTTGAAAAACATTCCGACCATGAAAGCGCTTTATACCGTTCTGCTGCTCGTCTGTTCCAATACCTTTATGACGATAGCGTGGTACGGACACCTGAAATTCAATGCCTCGAACAACGGCAGTCCGCTTCCGCTCTTCCTCGTCATTCTGGCCAGTTGGGGAATCGCTTTTTTCGAATACTGTTTTCAGGTGCCGGCCAACCGGCTGGGGTTCGCCGAGAACGGAGGGCCCTTCTCGCTCATCCAGCTCAAAATCATACAGGAGGTCATCTCCCTGCTCGTGTTTACGGTTTTCACCGTTCTGGTTTTCCGTACCGAGACTTTCCGCTGGAATCACGTCGCCGCTTTCGTGTGCATCGTTCTGGCCGTCTATTTCGTATTCAGGAAGTAGTCCGGGGATATCGCCGCGGAACGTCCGGCCCTATGATGCGAACCGCCCGCAGGAGCTCCTGCGGGCGGTTCGCATACGCAACGCTGCCGTCAGAACAGCGTCCGGTTATTCTCCTTCAGGACATTCACCGCATCGAACACCTTCTTCGATATCTTGGCCCGCCGGAGGGCGTCGAGATAGGCATTGGAGTGCGTGTCGGTTCCCACGAAGGTGTACAACCCCTGCCGGAGCATCTGTTCGGCGTATTTCTTCGCGCCGCTGCCGTGGTATCCTGCCAGCGAGAGCAGGTTGAGCTGCAGCTTGTACTGTTTTATCAGGTTGATTACCTTGTCTTTGCCGTTGGCCTGTACGAACGCATAGCGTTCGGGGTGGGCGAGGATGATTTCGTAGCCCGAAAGGGTGGCCTCGAACAGCATGTCGAAGGCCCGGAGGCTGTATCCGTTGATGGAGAACTCCACGAGTATGTGGCGGCAGTTCATGGTCAGGGGATTGCCTTCGAGGTGCTCCGGGAACTTGTCGTCGATGAAATACTCCGCGCCCAGCCGGACATCCAGCGGCCCCTGGTACCCGAAGTCGGCGAACCGCTGTCGGAGCTCCTCTTCGCCGCGGTTGTCGTAGGCTCCGTGAATGATGTGGGGCGTCATGTAGAGCCCCTTTACCCCCATGCCCTGCATCCGTTCCAGCAGTCGGAGGCTGTGTTCCCGGTCGGGACTCCCGTCGTCCACGCCGGGAAGCAGATGGCAGTGGATGTCGTAGAAGCCGTCGAGCAGGTCGGCGAGATATATATTCTTTGTATGGAAACTGAACATTTCTGCTTTAGATGATGTGTAGTATCGGTTTATCGGATAATGCTTTCAAAGTAGGCGATGGTTCGTGCGAGCCCTTCGCGGAGCTGTACTTCCGGCCGCCATCCGCCGAGCAGTTCGCCTGCGAGCCCGATGTCGGGGCGGCGCTGCCGCGGATCGTCCGAAGGCAGCGGACGGAAGACTATCCGCGAGGAGGAGCCCGTAAGCTCCCGGATGAGGGAGGCGAGTTCGAGGATGGTGAATTCGCCGGGATTGCCGATGTTTACCGGGCCGGTCACTTCGTCCGGAGTATCCATCATGCGCACCATTCCCTCCACCAGGTCGCTGACGTATTGGAAACTGCGCGTCTGCGAGCCGTCGCCGTATATCGTGATGTCCTCTCCGCGCAGCGCCTGCACGATGAAGTTGGAGACCACGCGTCCGTCGTCCGGATTCATGCGCGGGCCGTAGGTGTTGAATATCCTCACGATTTTGATGCGGACGCCGTTCTGGCGCCGGTAATCCATGAAGAGCGTCTCCGCACAGCGTTTTCCTTCGTCGTAGCAGGAGCGTATTCCCACCGGGTTCACGCTCCCCCAATAGCTCTCCGGCTGCGGATGCACGTCCGGGTCGCCGTAAACTTCGGAGGTGGATGCCTGCAAGATGCGTGCCTTGACACGCTTGGCGAGCCCCAGCATGTTGATGGCCCCCATGACGGAGGTCTTGGTGGTCTTGATGGGGTTGTATTGGTAATGTATCGGGGAGGCGGGGCAGGCGAGGTTGTAGATTTCGTCCACCTCGGCGTAATAGGGAGCGGTGACGTCGTGGCGTACCATTTCGAAGTTGCCGCACCCGGCCAGGTGCATCACGTTTCTCTTGCTGCCGGTAAAATAGTTGTCGAGGCAGATGACGTCGTGGCCTTCGCTTACCAGCCGTTCGCACAGGTGCGAACCTATGAATCCGGCTCCTCCGGTTACAAGCACTCTCTTCATCGTCAATCGTTCAGTGTCGCCGACGGTATGCGGGATACCGTATTTGTGGATGCAAATATAGCTTTTTTTACCATCCCCTTTGAACGCTTCTCTATTTTTATCCTTTCCGTTTCCGCGGCCGGACAATGAAACGGAGGGCGATGCCGTTGTTTAGGGAGAGGTATGCCGCACGGGCGGTTTGCACGGATATGTTTTTTGCGTATCTTTGTACATTAAACGGACGCGTGCCGTGTCCGGAGGAAAAATTCGGCCTATGAAGGGTAAATGCTGGAGAATGTGCGCTGTCGCGGCCGTTGCGGTCGTGCTTGCGGTTTCGGCGTGCAACAAGAAGGGCGAGATATTCGAGCAGCAGATGGACACCATCCGTTCGTGGGTGGAGAGCAGGAATGACAACGGTCGTGCCTATACCGAAATCATGTCGGGGGTGTTCCGCGATATCGTCTATCCGGAGGATGGCCGGGGGGCTACGCTCGCGGAACGGGGCGACAGTCTCTATCTGATGTATGAGGTGTATAGGTTTTCGACCTCTTTTTCCGAGACGGGTACCGGAGACCTCATCTATACCAACAGACCGGAGCGGATGCCCGACCGGGTGGAGTGGGACAGCGATACGCTGCGGATAGTACTGGGCGACGGAAGACTGATGAGGGGCGTGGAGGAGTCGTTGGTGGAGAGTGCGCCGGGCGACCTCGTCATGGTGGTGATGACCTCCAGTAACGCCTACGGCGACCATACGGTGCAGCAGCTTCCGCCCAATTCGCCCGTGGCCTGGCGTGTGAACGTGGAGAAAGTGATTGAGAACCAATGAGACGGCATAGCGCCGGCAGTGATATATGATGAGACATGTTTTGAAACCTTTGGCGGTCGTCGTCGCATGCGCCTTCTGCTCGTGCGCCAAGACCGAGAGCGAGAATTTCAACGAGATAGAGGATAAGGCGCTCGATATATGGGTGAGCAGCAATGCTCCCGATGCCGAACCGCTCGGAGATACGGGGATGTATTATGAGGTAATCGAGGCCCTGCCGGACGGAAGTACCACGAAAGTGGATGTACAGGGCAAGTGGGTAGATGTGGAGTATGTTATCCGAGACCTGAACGGCGACATCGTTTACAACCGTAACGAGGAAACGGCCCGGCTTCTCGGAACCTTTACCAAATATACGCATTATATTCCCGACAGGCTCTATATCGCCAGCCGGCAGAACCTGAGCAATATACCTTCGGGCATCTACCGGGCCATCACGGAAATCACGCCCGGAGAGACGTGGCGTGTCTATATCCCTTCGCGTCTGGCTTTCGCATCGTACGGTATTCAGACCTCGACCGGATACGGAGGGCAGCAGGCCCTCGAATCGGACGTGCCGGTGATACTCGACAGCCTCCGCATCGTCAATATCGTGGATAATCCCCAGTCCGAAGGCCGGAAGGCGATAGAGGAGTTCGTCACCGCATCCCGGCCGGAAGGGTGGGGCAAACAGTTGAACGATACGGTGCGCGAGGGGCTTTATATGGACATACTCGCCCGGCCCAATCCCGGTGATACGGTGCCGTTGAACCAAAGCGCCAATATCTATTACAGGTTCGGATTCCTCGACGGGCATCTGATAGATTCCAATATCGATACCGTATTGTACAACCGGTTCGGTACGGTGCGCAGCAGCGACATTACGAGTCCGATAAGGGTGACGCGGATGTCCACCGACCCCAACAATGCCAACCAGATGCCGGCGAAGGTGTTCTATGCCATCCTGCCCGACCTCTGTTACGGCGACAGCGTGCGTATCGCCGTCCCGTCGGAGTACGGTTATTACCGTCAGTACATGTATCCGGACAAGAGCAGCTCCATGTGGTCTTCCTCGGCCACGTTCACGTTCGACTTTACGTATCAGTATAAGGACTATACGACGGAGGATACGGACTACTTTTTCGCCTCCTCTACCTATTATATGCCCTATCCCACCTCTTCGGGCACTACTGTACCGGTAGCGGAAATCAAGCCTTATACGCCGTTGATATACGAGTTCGTCGTGCAGAAGCCGGAGTCTTGACGGTCCGGCGGATGAACGACCGCAGGAGGCTGTGCCAGATTGAATCGATACGGTTCAGGATGGCACAGCCTTTTCGGTGTCGGAGTCGACAAGCTGAAAGATATTCGGGTACGGGAGGAGGACCGTGCAGGACTGAATCGATGCCGATGGTGATACGGCGGGTGGCGGTCGAAAGATACCGCCCTCTCTTTTTTCGCCGTAGTCGGGCTTGCCTGTCGGGGATGTATTTTCATGCCGTCTCGGTTGTACCGTATGTGCCGAGCCGGACGGCCGGTGGTTGGTGCAGCGGAAGGACGGGAAGAAACGGCGGGGATGCCGCCCGTGGCGGTCGGCGGATTCTTTCAAGTTTCGAGTCCGTATTTCGATGGAGTGAGAAGGATGCCTGTTGTCCGGTCTCCGTTCCCGGGATTGCCCGGGCCGAGGCATTTGCTGGAAGCCGACGAAAAAGGGGACGAATCGTTCCGTCCCCCTTTGCTTCTGTCTTCCGTCCCCCTGACTGTGCCCCTGCTGATTTATTTGTTTCCCATGAGGTCGTTGGAGGTGTCCTGATTCTCCATGAACGAACGCTGCGACTTGAGAAGGTTTCTCGACTGGAGTACCATGGTCTTCGTTTCGTTCAGGATAGTCAGGTAGAGCATGCTGGCTTTGGTGCTCGTGGCCTTGTTCTGTATCCTGCGGAGCTGGCTCTTCACCGCATCGTCAATCGTGACGAACAGCTCGTCGCGCATCTCCAGCACCACGTTCGTGTCGGAGTAGTCGTTGTCGTTGAGCATGACGTTGATGCGGGCGTATATCTCCGATACCTTGTCGTTGATTTTGAGGAGGTCTTCCACCTGTTCCTCGCTCATCCCCTTGTGGTTGTTGTCGATATGTTCGAAGCAGGGACGGGTGATGTGCACTAGCGCCTTGGACATCTCGCTGATGTAGTCCACGACCTGTACGTAGAAGTGGCCCGCTTCGATGTAGTTGTCCTGAAGTTTCTGGAGGGTGGGCAGCAGGGCGTATTTCTTTTCACGGGCGTTGTAGAAGAGGTCGTTCGATTCGCGCACCATTTCGCGCAGCGTCCTGCGGTCTTCGTTCAGCGTCGCCATGATGGTCTTGCTGTATATCTCGGTCGTTTTGGTCATGACACCGCTTATCTCGGCGATGAGATTGCGCATCACCTCCTGGGTGCTGTTGCCCGAAGCGGTAACGATTTCTTCGGTTTTATGTTCTTTGGCCTTGCGGCGCTTGTGGGTGATGGAACTCTGGATGAACATCCCTACGCAGAGCAGCGAGATGATGATGACGGCCCACGTACCGCCCCACAGCAGGGCGTAGGTCACGACGAGGGCGATGACGAAGGCGATGAGTGCCGTGACGAACCAGCCTGCGATGACCGTCACCACGCCCGTTATTCTGTAAACGGCGCTTTCGCGGCCCCATGCCTTGTCGGCGAGCGAACTACCCATGGCCACCATGAAAGTGACGTAGGTGGTCGAGAGGGGGAGTTTGAGCGAGGTGGCCGTGGCGATGAGTATGGAGGCGACGGTGAGGTTCACCGTGGCGCGTATCAGGTCGAAATGGGCGCTTCCGGCTTTGGGGCGCAGCGGAATGAACCGTTTGTTTATCGCCCGCTGGAAGGATTCGGGAGCGTGGTCCTCGTACCACCTGTTGACGGTGATGGCTCCCCGCACGATGGAACGGGAGAAGAGGGTGGAGCCGAAACGCTCCGTTCCCTCGTCCTGTTTGGCGAGGTTGATTTCCGTTTCGCTGACGCTCTGTGCCTTTTTGGATGTCCAGAGCGTCACGACCATGATGCACCCGGCTACGAGCAGCAGCAGGTGGTTGGCCACTACCGGTTCGCTGAGCTTGCCCATCATCATGCCGTCGTCGCCTCCGGCCGCAAGGGCTATCTTGTAGGAGTCGAGGCCGGCTATCGGTACGCCGATGAAGTTCACCAGGTCGTTGCCCGCGAAGGCGAGCGCCAGCGAGAAGGTGCCGGCGAGTATCGTAACCTTGAGGATGTTGATTTTGGCGAGCTGAAGCAGGAACATGACGAGCGAGCTGACCGCGAAGAAACCGAGCAGGATGGGGAACATGTGGGCCGAGAGCGTATCGAAAAAGGCCGGACTGAATATCCCGGAATCCTGCAGCCCCTTGAAGAGAGCGAAGTAGGCGATGGCGGTGAAGGCGATGCCGCACCACAGGGCGCCGAAGCGCTTCAGCATCTTCTGGTAGCGGAAAGTGAAGATGAGACGGCTGATGAACATCACGAAGGCACCCACCACGAAGGCGATGGCCACGGAGGCCAGGATACCCGATATGATGACGAGAGCCTTGCCCGAGTTGATGTAATTGGACATGTCGGCCGCCGTCAGCGTCGGGTCGGCGCTTATCTTGAGCGAGGTGACCGCCACCGCGGCGCCGAGCAGTCCGAAAACGAGGGAGACGGTCGTGGAGGTGGGCAGTCCGAAGGTGTTGAACAGGTCGAGCAGTATCACGTTGGCGAACATCACCCCGAGAAAGAGCATCATCACGTCGCGGAAGGTGAACATCTCCGGGTAGAACACGCCGCTGCGGGCCACCTCCATCATGCCGCTAGAGGTCATCGTACCCAGCAGGATGCCGACCGAAGCGATGGTAAAGATGACTTTGCGGGAGGCGGCTTTGGAGCCTATCGCCGAGTTGAGGAAGTTGACTGCGTCATTGGAAACCCCTACGACGAGACCGAGGATTGCCAGAACCAATAAAATGACTACGATGACGGTGTAGATAGTTTCCATTATTCGTGTCCTGATAGAAAAATTTGGGACAAAGTTAATCTATAATTTGAAAAGCCCTATAAGGACGGGGCTAAATCTTAACATTTAATTGCCGTGAACGCCACGGTTTTGTCATGGCCGTTTCCCGTGAGGGGGAGGGGGTACCCGGCGGGAGATTGTTATTTTCTGCATAAATTTTGCACATCGCAGGCAGATGGTTAATTTTGTGGATTGGATGAGAAACTACGTTTGGGATTACGCATGGAAGAGAGCAATAAGATAATACGCGATATTGCGGAACAGGAGTACAAGTACGGTTTTACAACCGATATAGATACGGAGACCATTCCGCGCGGACTGGACGAAGAGGTCGTCCGGCTCATATCCCGCAAGAAGGAGGAGCCCGAATGGATGACCGAGTACCGGCTGGCCGCCTTCCGCCATTGGCAGACGATGAAGCTGCCGACCTGGGCCCATCTCGACATTCCGGAGATAGATTTTCAGGATATCATCTATTATGCCGCTCCCAAACCCGCCAAGGGGAAGGTGGGGGCTACCGTGGACGACATCGACCCGGAGCTGAAGAAGACCTTCGACAAACTCGGCATACCGCTCGAAGAGCAGCTCGCGCTGAGCGGGATGGCGGTCGATGCCGTGATGGATTCGGTGTCGGTCAAGACCACTTTCAAGGAGACGCTGGCCGAAAAGGGGATTGTCTTCTGCTCGATGAGCGAAGCCATCCGCGACTATCCGGAGCTGATTCGGAAGTATCTCGGCAGCGTGGTGCCCTATACGGACAACTTTTACGCCGCGCTCAATGCGGCGGTCTTCTCCGACGGTTCGTTCTGTTACGTCCCGAAGGGGGTTCACTGCCCGATGGAGCTGAGTACCTATTTCCGCATCAATGCCGCCGGTACGGGGCAGTTCGAGCGGACGCTCATCGTGGCCGACGAGGGGGCGTACGTCAGCTATCTGGAGGGGTGTACCGCGCCGCGGCGCGATGAGAACCAGTTGCATGCCGCCGTGGTGGAAATCGTGGTGATGAAGGATGCGGAGGTGAAATACTCCACCGTCCAGAACTGGTACCCCGGCGACCGGGAGGGCAAGGGAGGTATCTACAACTTCGTCACCAAGCGCGGGATATGCCGCGGCGAAAATGCCCGACTTTCGTGGACGCAGGTGGAGACCGGTTCGGCCATCACCTGGAAATATCCGAGCTGCATTCTCGCCGGGGACAACAGTACGGCGGAGTTCTACTCGGTGGCGCTCACCAACAACTTCCAGCAGGCCGACACGGGTACCAAAATGATACATCTGGGGCGCAACACCCGGAGCCGCATCGTTTCGAAGGGTATTTCGGCCGGGCGCAGCCAGAACAGCTACCGCGGACTGGTGCAGGTGAATCCCAGGGCGGAGAACGCCCGCAACTTTTCGCAGTGCGATTCGCTGCTGATAGGCGACCGCTGCGGGGCGCACACCTTTCCGGTCATCGACGTGCGGAATTCAGGTGCCGTGGTGGAGCACGAGGCCACGACGTCCAAGATAAGCGACGACCAGCTTTTCTACTGTAACCAGCGGGGGCTGGATACGGAGGAGGCCGTGGGACTCATCGTGAACGGCTATGCCAGGGAGGTGCTCAACAAGCTGCCGATGGAGTTCGCCGTGGAGGCGCAGAAGCTGCTTTCGGTGAGCCTGGAAGGAAGTGTGGGATAGAAATTTGCGGAGCCGTGCAACGGAAAGGACCGGTGCGGTGTCATGGTAAGAGAGGCGGGACGATACCCGCTGCATTTGACTGACACCTCTTGAACCATGAAAAAGTATTTGCTGCTGTTATGTACGGCGTGTGTGTCGGTTGCAGCCGCCGTGGCACAGACCGGTGGCCGGGATGAGCGGCGGGCGGACCGCAACGTGATTGCTTTCTCCGGCGGTGTGGCTATCGGCGTCGGAGATATTGATATGTTCGGTCCGTTCGGCTATGTCGAGTATGCCCGGAACGTGAAGGGCAGGTTTTGGGCGGGAGGCCGTCTGGGCCTGCAGTCCGATTTTCAGTCCGCGACGTGTCAGCCTTCCTACGTACTCGACCGCTGGCTCCGTCCGGCGTTGTACGGCATCGGGTATTGGGAACTCCCGGTGGCAAGGCAGTGGCTGTCGTTCCGGGCGGGTGCCGGAGTAGGACTGGGCATGCACCTCGGACCAGGAGTGAAGGACCTCGGCCTGGCTCCCTACGTGATGGTACGTGCGGAGTGGGTGGTGCATCTGGGCCGGCATTTCGGTATGACCTTCGCGCCGCTGCTGTTCGGGCCTTTGGGCTCGTCGCAGGCGGAGTGGACGCCGCTGGCTCCGATTACCTACGGTGGCAGGAGAGGGCATTTGGCCTCGATTGATGTATTCGGCCATATAGGTTTTTACGCCCGGTTTTGAGCCTGCGAGGCGGCGGGGCCGCAGGATGGGGCGGAATTTGGCCGGACAGTGCCGGAACGTGCCGACGGTGAGTGAGCGCTGCGCCTCGACGGAAGGACGGATAACAGGGATTGTATGCCGTGTGGAAACGGCAATGATATGAACCTTAGAGCATAACAAGATGAAGAGAGCGCTGATTGTCTTGCTGTTCGCCCTTACGGCTTTTGCGGCCCGGGGGGCAGAGCCCGCTGTTGCGGAAAAGGGAGTCGAACGCCCGAATGTTATAGAGATACGCGGAGGTTCGACTTGGGATATAAACAGTAGCTTAGGTCTTTTTTTCTACGCGGAGTACGCCCGGAATATGAAGGGAAAGTTCTGGCTGGGAGGCCGTCTGGGTGAAGCATACGAAGTGATGGTGGGAGATCCGTCTGCGGAAACGCTGCACTTAGTCCTCATGAATTATTTCGTAACGACTGCTTACGGCATAGGGTACTGGGAGTTTCCCGTCGCCCGTAAATGGCTCTCTTTCCGGGTCGGAGGCGGCGTGGGCCTGGGGGTTCATGCGGCTGAAGACCTGTACCGTCCGACGGTAGGTCCCTATGTGATGGTGCGGGCGGAATGGGTGGTCCATATAACCCGGAACTTCGGTCTCTCCCTCTCGCCGTTGGTCATCGGGCCTTCGCAGTTCGAGTTCGGGCTTGCTCCTTGGTGGAAGAACGGAGCGATGGGGATAAGCGGCAAGCTGGATTGGCTGGGCCATTTGGGCCTGTATGTGAGATTTTAGTGCGATGGACCGGGTGAGGTAGGGATGTAATATTGACACAACGATAGAAGTATGAAAAACATATTGACGGTTAGAGGCCTCCATGCCTCGATAGAGGGCAAGGAGATACTGCGCGGCATCGACTTCACGGTGAATGCCGGCGAGGTACACGCCATCATGGGACCGAACGGTTCCGGCAAGAGCACGTTCGCTTCGGTGATAGCCGGCAGCCCGCGTTTCGAAGTGACGGCCGGTACGGCGGAGTATGACGGAAAGAACCTGTTGGAGATGAATATCGAGGAGCGTGCCCGCGCGGGGATATTCCTCGGGTTCCAGTACCCGGTGGAGATACCGGGGGTGAGCATGGCTAACTTCATGAAGCTCGCCGTGGCCCGCCGCCGCGAGTACCTCGGCCTGCCGCCGCTCTCTTCGGGCGAGTTCCTGAAACTGATGCGCGAGAAGGGAAAGGTGGTGGAACTCGACAGCAAGCTGACGGGCCGTGCCGTGAACGAAGGCTTCTCGGGCGGCGAAAAGAAGAAGAACGAAATCTTCCAGATGGCCATGCTGGAGCCGGAACTCGCCATACTGGACGAGACGGACAGCGGGCTCGACATCGACGCGCTCCGCATCGTGGCGCAGGGGGTGAACAAGCTGCGCACGCCCCAGAACGCCACCGTCGTGATAACGCACTACCAACGGCTGCTCGATTACATCGTGCCCGATTTCGTGCATGTGCTCTATAAAGGCCAGATTATCCTGTCGGGCGACAGGGAGCTCGCCCTGAAGCTGGAGCGCGAGGGGTACGACTGGTTGATAAACCGATATAAATGACGGCCGGCCATGAGAAAAGCGTCTGAATTGACCGGTATCTGCGGCGGAGCCGCAGTGGAGGTAAGGGACGGCATCTGTACGCGGCCGTTCGGAGTCCTGCCTTCCGGCATCGAAGCCGGTGCGGGAAGTGCCGGAGATGCGGCAGGCGTGACCGTGCATATTCCCGACGGGTTGCAGGCTGCGGAGCCGCTTTGCCTGTCGTTCGGCGGTCGGGGCAGTTGCCGGGTGGAGGTCGTCGCCGGAAAGGATTCCGCGGCGGAGCTGCTCTTTCTGCTTTCGGACGGCGCTTCCGTGGTGCGGAATACGGTCGTGCAGGAGGGGGCGTCGCTTCGGATGCGGGAGGTAGTGCTTCTTGCTGCGGAGGGGAGCGTTTCGGGTTCCGTGCGGCTGGAAGCCGGTGCACGCAGCGAAACGGTAACGGTGGCGTTCGGTTCCGGAAAGACGGCGCTGCGGTATGCCGCACAGTTGGCCGGTCCTGCGGCAGAGGCGCTGCATGCCGGCCTTTTCATGGCGGCGGACGGCGAACGCAAGGAACTGGACGTGCGGGTGGAACATCTTGTGCCCGATTGCCACAGCGACGTGCTGATGAAGGGCGTCGCTTCCGGAACGGGGTACGGTTCGTTCGACGGTATGGTCTATGTGGCGCAGGATGCGCAGCGGACGGAGGCTTATCAGCAGAGCCGCAACCTGCTCATGGGCGACCGGGCGCGGATAGTCACTTCGCCCCGGCTTGAAATATATGCCGACGACGTCCGGTGCAGCCACGGGGCGACGGTGGGACAGATGGACGACGATGCGGTCTATTACATGCGCCAGCGGGGGCTGAGCGAAGCCGAAGCCCGCGGCCTGCAATTGACCGGGTTCGTGAACGACGTCGTCTCCCGGTTGGGCGAGGGGCCGCTGGCGGCAGCGGTGCTGGCGATGGCCGAGGAGAAAATCGCCGAACTCCAACAGGGTGTCTGAACGGATGCCTGCCGAGGGGGATGCCGGTCCGTCGCAAAGGAGACGTATTGCGGCGATACGAAGGAAAACCGGCAGTGCGTTCGGTGGGGGGAAGCCGTGCCGGACAGAGGCAGAGCCCCGTAGCGGGCGGATGCTGCCGGGCAGGAAACAGGACGGTACCGGACAGGAGGCCGGATAAGGCCATGATTTATGAAGAGTGCAAAATGTTGGATGTAGAAAAAATACGGGAGGATTTCCCGATACTGTCGCGGCCGGTCTACGGCCGGCCGCTGGTGTACTTCGACAGTGCGGCTACCGCCCAGAAGCCGCGGCGCGTCATCGATTGCGAACGCAGGCTGTATGAGGAGGTGAATGCCAATGTGCACCGCGGCGTGCATTACCTCTCCGGGCAGATGACCGAACTGTTCGAGGAGGCCCGCGAACGGGTACGCTCTTTTATCGGGGCCGCCTCGCGTGAGGAGATAGTCTTTACTTCGGGGGCGACGGCCGCCGTGAATGCCGTGGCGTACAGCTACGGCGAACTCGCTTTCGGGCCGGGCGACAACATCGTGGTGTCGGAGATGGAACACCACTCCAACATCGTCCCCTGGCAGTTGGTCTGCGGCCGCCGTGGCGTGGAGATACGTGTGTTGCCTTTCGACGATACGGGACGGCTGATGGTGGAACGACTGCCTGAACTGCTCGACGGTCGGACGAAACTGGTCGCCGTCACGCAGGCATCCAACGTGTTGGGTACCATGCCGCAGCTCGACGAGGTGGTCTCCGCCGCCCATGCCGTCGGGGCCGTCGTGCTGGTGGACGGCTGTCAGGGCATCGTCCACGGCGGGGTGGATGTCGGTGCACTCGGCTGCGACTTCTATGTCTTTTCGGGCCATAAGCTCTATGCTCCGACCGGGACGGGAGTCCTGTACGGTCGGCGCGAACTGCTCGAGCGGATGCCTCCTTTCATGGGCGGCGGCGATATGGTCAGGAAGGTGCGGTTCGCCGGTACCACGTTCGCCGACCTGCCGCTCAAGTTCGAGGCCGGAACGGCCAATTATGTCGGTGCCGTCTGTCTCGGCGAAGCGATGGAATATCTCCGGGAAATCGGCATGGACGGAATCGCGGAGTACGAACATCGCCTGGCGGAGTATGCCGCCGACAGACTGTCCGCCGTGGAGGGGCTGCGTATCTACGGTACGACGCCGGATAAGTGCAGCATCCTTTCATTCAATGCGGAAGGGGTGCATGCTTACGATATGGGAATGATACTCGACAAGCTGGGTATCGCTGTCCGGACGGGGGCACACTGTGCCGACCCGGTCATGGAACATTACGGGGTGAAGGGCATGGTACGTGCCTCGTTTGCCTTTTACAACACCGAGCGGGAGGCCGATGCCCTCGTTGCCGGTGTGGAGCGGGCCGTGCGTATGCTGCGTTAGCGGCGGGCCGGTCCTTTTGCGGGGGGGCCCCGCCGGATGCGGCAACAGCCGCGGTAAATAGTTGTCCTTATGCCGCTGATAGTTCTCGAAGGGCTCGACGGAGCCGGGAAAACCACACAGACGGAGCTGCTGAAAGAGCGGCTCGAAAGCCGCGGGTTCCGCTACGAATACCTGCACTTTCCGCGTTTCGACGCTCCCGTGTACGGCGGGCTCATCGCCCGTTTCCTGCGCGGGGAACTGGGCGGTATCGATGCCGTGGACCCATACCTCGTCGCCCTCCTTTTCGCGGGCGACCGGGCCGATGCGGCCGCGATGATACGGAAATGGCTCGCCCGGGGAAAATACGTCCTGCTGGACCGGTATGTGAACTCCAACATCGCCTACCAGTGCGCCAAGGTGGAGGGGGGCGAGGCCCGGGAGATGTTGAGACGGTGGATACTCGACTTGGAATACGGGCACAACGCAATTCCGCGTCCGGATGTCTCGCTCTTTCTGGACGTGCCGTTCCGCTTTACCGAGCGCAGCCTCACCGCACCACGCCGCGGCGCGGACCGGGGGTACCTGGGCGGCGCGGACGACATACACGAAGCTTCGCTCGCTTTTCAGCGGCGCGTGCGGGAGATTTATCTCGGCCTGGCCGAAGAGGGCGAACTGGAGGTGGTGGACTGCCGTGACGAGAAGGGGGACATGTGCCCGCCGCAGCGCGTGTTCGCCCGGATAACGGAAAAGATGGAAGGCATCCTGTGATTTGAAAGAGATGGAGAAGAAGGAACGGTTCAGGACAGCGGCGCATGTATGCCGCATTGTACTCGGTGCGGTATTCCTCTTTTCGGGTCTTGCGAAAGGGATAGACCCCTGGGGTTCGGCACTCAAGGTGGAGGAGTATCTCGATGCGTTCGGTCTCGGCGGCCTTTCGGCGGTCGCTGCTCCTCTCGCCGTGGTGCAGTGCGTGGCGGAGTCCGCCGTAGGACTCATGCTCCTGTACGGTACGGGACTTCGGCTGGCCAGTCTTTTCGCCCTGCTCTTCATGGCATTCTTCACCCTGCTGACCCTCGTGATAGCCGTGTGGAATCCGTTGGACGACTGCGGCTGTTTCGGGAATGCGCTCAAGTTGAGCAATTGGATGACCTTCGCCAAGAACGTCGTACTGCTGCCCGTGGCGGCGGTGGTGTGGCGCGATGCGAAGAGGCGCCGCGGGTTCGTCTTTACTCGGCGCGAGGCGGTCCGGAGCACGATATTCCTCCTTTTACCGTTCGCACTCTGCCTGTATGCGTGGTACTGCCTGCCGCCGGTGGATACGTCGGTTTACCGTAAGGGAACCGACCTGCGCCGGGACGTTCTCTGCACGAGCTGCATGGAGCGCTCGGTGGTGCTCGTGTACGAAGATTTGCAGACGGGCGGGCTGCAGGAGTTCTCCCTGTCGGATACCACCTGGTACGATACCGCGCGGTGGCGGTATGTCGATACGCGTACTCCGTATGACGAGTTGCCGGAAAAGGCGAAGGAATATGATTTCTCCCTTTGGCTGGACGGTGCGGACCGGGCCGGGGATATGGTCTATGCTGCGGGAAGGAGTTACCTCGTGCTCGTGCGGAATGAATCGGATATCTCCGGGCGCTGCCGCGAACGTATCCGGACATTTGTTGCGAAGGCTGCGGCTGGCGGAGCCCGTGTGATTTGTGCCGTGGGTACGGAGACTCCGGGGGATGCTCCTGCCGGAGCGGATTTGGGTGCCGGAGCGGTATATGGCATGGACCGTCGGCTGATGGCGCAGATGCTGCGGGCGGATGCGGGCGCGGTAGAGATAACGGACGGGGTGATAACCGACAGACGGCCGTGCCGGACGATGGAGAAGATGTTGGAATGAACGGCCGGAACAGGGCCGTTGCAGATAAGATAAACGGAAAATGATGGGACACAGGATATTATTGTCTGTATTGTTGCTGGGGAGCCTGCTCCCGTCGGTCTCTTTCGCACAGGACGGGGGGCTGGAACGGCACCTTTCGCGTGGCGAGGGACTGTACCGTATGGAGAAGTACGGCGAGGCATTCATGGAGTTCGGAAAGGCCGGACGGTATGCGGCCGGTGCCGACGCTGCGGTCAGGGAGCGGTTGTGCCGGCTCCTTGCCATGAGTGCGGCGCAGGCCGGAGAGGGAGAGGCGCAGGAGCTGCTCGAAACATACCTTACCCGTTATCCGGCGGGGCCGGGAGCCGTAGAGGTGCGCTTCGAACTCGGCAATCTCTTCTTCGGGGAGGGCGACTATGCGGCGGCGACGGAACAGTATGCCGGAGTGGATGCCGGCAAACTGCCGGCGGAGGATGCGGACGAATACTGTTTCAAATACGGGTATGCCTGTTTCGAGCAGGAGCGTTTCGAGGCCGCCGTGCGGCTGATGGCCCGCATCGCCTTCACGAGTGACTACTATCCTCATGCGCAGTATGTGATGGGTTATTCCGAATACCGGAAGGGGGAGTACCAGTCGGCCAAACGCTACTTTACCGTAATAGCGGACCATCCTGCATACAGCAATGTGCTGCCTTTCTATATCCTGCAGATTGAATTCAACGACGGCAACTACCACTATGTCCGCGAGAACGGCGGGGCCGTCCTGCGCATGGCCGCAGGTGACCGGCTGGCGGAACTGAACCGTATCATCGGTGAGAGCTGGTTCTATACGGGCGGGTGGCGCGAGGCCGCGCAGTATCTCGAACGTTACCGGGAACTCGGCGGTGAGATGGACCGCGAAGTCTATTACATGCTGGGATTCGCCGCCTATATGGTGGGCGATTACGGGGAGGCGGAACGGAACCTTGCCCGTGTGGCCGGTCCCGACGACAAACTGTCGCAGAACGCGAGCTACCACCTGGCCGACTGTTATCTGCGCATGGGGCGCAAGCAGCAGGCCATGCAGTCGTTCGCCATGGCCTCTTCGGAGGGGTACGACGATGCGATAAGCGAGGATGCGCTGTTCAATTACGGAAAGCTGCAGTACGAGCTCGGCGGCGGTTATTTTAACGAGGCCATCAACGTGCTCAACCGTTACATTGCCCGTTATCCGAATTCGGGACGTGTTCCGCAGGTCAAGGAGTATCTCGCCGCGGCTTACTACAATTCGCGTAATTACGATGCCGCCTATCAGGCCATCATGCAGGTACCCTATCCGGACAACAACCTGAAGGCGGCGCTCCAGAAGATAACCTACTTCCGCGGACTGGAATATTACAATGCGGGCGATTACGATGCCGCCGCGCGCCTGCTCGACCAGTCGCTCGCCAACCGTTTCAATGCCAAGTACACCGCCCTGGCAGGATATTGGCAGGGTGAAATCTGTTACCGCCGGGGCGACATGCCGGGGGCGGCCGAACGTTTCGCGGCCTATGTGCGCCTTTCGCCCAAGAGTGAACCGGAAAACCTGGCGGCACGCTACAATCTGGGGTATGCCTATTTTAATATGAAGAACTGGGAGGAAGCCAGGAAGTGGTTCGACGAGTTCCTGCTCGATTACCGCCGCAAGGACAGCTATGCCGCGGACGCCTATAACCGCCGTGGCGATATCGAATACAGCGGGCGTTCCTTTTGGCGCGCCATCGAGTTCTACGACAAGGCGGCCGCGATGAATACTCCAGAGCGCTATTATTCCGCTTTCCAACGGGCGATGATGCTCGGCATGGTGCAACGGCCCGAGCGCAAGATAGAGAGTCTCACGGAAATAGTGCGCAAGAACGAAGGCCCCTATGTGGCCGATGCCATGTACGAGCTGGGAAGGGCCTACATGGGGCAGCAGCGCTATTCGGAGGCTACCGGTGTCCTCGAACGTTTCGTGAATACCTATCCCTCCTCGCCGCGCTATGCCTCGGCGCTCAACGAGCTCGGCCTCGCCTGCCAGAATCTCGGCGACGATGCGAAGGCTTTGACCTACTATAAAAAGGTGATGCAGCACGAGCAGCACTCCGATGCTTCGCGTAGCGCCATGAACGGTATCCGCACGATATATGTGGAGCGGAACGACGTGGATGCCTACTTCAAATATGCCGAAAGTGTCGGGATAGAGACCGACCTGGGCGAAGTACAGCGCGATTCGCTGGCTTTCGCGGCTGCGCAGCGGGTTTATCTCTCCGGCGATACGGGCCGGGCAGCCGCGGCGCTTGACAACTACATCGCGGGATACCCGAAGGGTGTCCATGTCGCGGAAGCGCTCTATTTCGCCGGGGAGAATGCCCTGGCGGCGCAGGATGCCGCCAGAGCTGCCGGTTACTACCGGAGGCTTGTCGCAATGCCCAACGGCGACTTTACGGTGCGCGGACTGGAGCGGCTCTCTTCCGTCAGCATGGATATGAAGCAGTATGACGAGGCGGCCGATGCCTACCTCCGGCTGAGCGGACTGGTGACCGTGCCGGCCCGGAAGGACGAGGCGCTGTCGGGCTATATGAAGGCCGTCGTAGCCGGAGGGGACGACGGGAAGATATTGGCTGCGGCCGACGAGGTGGCTGCGCGGGCTGCCGGCGAACCGGCAAAACGGCAGGCCCTCTATGCGAAGGCTTCGGTGTTGAGGCGGACGGGTCGCAATAGCGAGGCGCTGCCGCTTTACGAAAGGCTCGGCAGCGACGTATCCACTCCGGAAGGGGCGGAGGGAGCCTATCGCGTAATCGAGGCTGCGCGGGCCGCCGGGGAAAATGCCCGTGTCGAGGAGCTCGTATATGCCTTCGCCGACCGGAATACGCCTCACTCGTACTGGCTCGGGAAGTCGTTCATCATTCTGGGTGACATCTATGCCGAAGCGGGGGATGCCTTCCAGGCGCGTGCGACTTACCAGAGTGTGGTGGACGGCTATCCCAATGCGACGGACGGCGTAGTAGAGGAGGCGAAGGCGCGGATTGCCGCGTTGTAAGGCGGCCTCCGCCCGGGTCTGCGTATCCGGACGAAGGCGCAAAAAGCGTACGGGGCCGTTCGCTGACGATTGGCGGTAATGCACGGCCTGCGGCCCCGGATGGTTGAAAGATATAATCCCAAAGGGAGATGAAGAGGATAGTTATGACTGTTATCGCGGCCTTTCTGGCCGCAGGGGTGTTGACGGCACAGGAGGATGCCGCCTCCATTACGCAGCGTATCGAGGTGACGAGGCAGTACGTACCGGAACTCGGCGAGGCGCAGAAACTCGATTTTCCGCCCCGCATGGCCGATACGGTCACGCTGAAACCGGATATAAGTTACGCCATCACCCCGACGCCGTGGAAATCGGTATTCGATACGGAACCCATCGCTCCGGTGGCGATAAGTACCGCGGAGTACCGGCACCAGCGGCCGTTCTACCTGATGCTCGGCGGTGGCTATCCGGCTCAGAGCAGACTCGATTTTTACGCCGCCTTCTCTACGCCCCGCGATATTCGGGCCGGGGTGTATGCCAACCATGTCGGACAGTGGGCGAAGCTGGAGAACGAACGGGGAACGAAGGAGCCTGCGTCGTGGACGGAGAACGGCGTCGGCCTCTATGCCGGGCGGGATTTCGGAACCCGCAGCCTCGACTTCGACATCCGTTACGGATACAATTACTACACGACGATGGACAAGGTATGGACGGGATATATGGAGCCCGAGAATATATACTATCATAAAGTGCAGACTTCGTTGACTTTTGGCGATGCGTTTACGGACTTGTCCCGTTTCAATTACCGTTTCGGTATTGCGGGCAGCCTGTGGGGAACGGTCGTGGAGAATCCGGCGGCCTCCGCATTCGCCGATTTCGGTTGGAAGGCGGGCCGTCGCGGCGCGGTGGTGGTCGGCGCCTCGTTCGAGGGGGCGTGGAACGACTGGGATACCGGCGACTGGTATGCGGCGCTGGTCCCGGAGTATCGTCTGCGGACGGACCGTCTTTCCCTGCATGTGGGGGTGAAGTTTTATTACGACAGTTTCCGGCTCTCGGCAACGGACTGCGGCAGTCATTTTTTCGTGCTCCCGAAGGTCGGGGTATCGTATGAACTGGCCGATGCCTTCATCCCGTATGCGAGCCTCGACGGAGAGATAGGAACGGGGAATTATCTGGAACTCGCCGGACTGAATCCCTATATCCATGAGGCGGACATCGCCGGACCCAAGCGTGCCGAGCTGCGCGGCGGTTTCCGGGGCGACGCCGGAGACGTGGTGACTTACGACGTATATGCCGGTTACCTGATAGGAGAACTTCCCTATTTCCTGAAGACCGGGGAGACATTCGTTCCTCGACTCGCTCCCGTGAACCTGTTCTATGCCGGTGCGGGTGTCGGACTGAAACTTCCGATGGGATTCGGGCTGCAGGCCGGGGTACGGTACGACAGCTACAACAATGCCGGCAACTTCTGGAGCGGTCGGGGCGGCCGGGTAGGAATGGGAATTCCCGAATTTACGGTGACCGGGAGGGCCAGCTATTGTTACCGCGACCGATTCTCCGTCGGCATCAGTGTGGAAGTGCTGGGGGAGAGAAGATTCGCTTCCCTGCAAAACCTCGATACGGCGGTACCGGCGACGGTGAACCTCAAGGTCGATGCGGAGTACAAGACCGGCCCCCGGTTCAGCATCTTCGCGGCTGGCGACAACCTGCTGAATCGGCGTATTTACCGCTGCCTCGGCTATCCGGCTCTCGGAGCCAATGCAGTGGCGGGAATACGGATGTTGTTCTGACGGGTGCATACGGCCTCCGCGGGACGGAGACGGATTTCGGAAGGGTATCCATCGGTGTTCGTAAGAACGGTAACAAGATAACGGAAGAGGAAATATGAATACGGAAGCAGTTGCACATTATATTGCGGAGTGGATGTCGGGTTATCTCGACGGAACGGGTGCGGCGGGATTCGTCGTGGGCGTTTCGGGGGGTATCGATTCGGCGGTAGTTTCGACACTGGCGGCTATGACCGGGCGCAGAACGCTCTGCGTGACATTGCCTATCCATCAGGTACAAGCACAGGTGGACCGGGCCGGGGAGCACGTCCGCCGGCTGACGGAACGTTATTCCAATGCAGAGGCGGCACATGCCGACCTGACGGCGGCGTACGATGCGTTCGCCGGCTCTTTCGCTCCCTCTCTGGTGCAGGGGGCGGGCAAAGGGGTGGCCGACCTGGCCGGAGCCAATGCCCGGTCGCGGCTTCGCATGACCGCACTCTACTACTTCGCCGGACTCAATAATCTGCTCGTGGCCGGTACGGGGAACAAGATAGAGGATTTCGGAGTGGGGTTCTTCACCAAGTACGGCGACGGAGGGGTGGACATCAGCCCGATTGCCGACCTCACCAAGACCGAGGTGTACGAACTGGGGCGCTGGCTGAGGGTTCCTGAGGCGATTCTCGTTGCGCCGCCGACGGACGGCCTTTTCGGTGACGACCGCACGGACGAACAGCAAATCGGGGCCACCTATCCCGAACTGGAGCGGGCGATGGCTCATGCGGAGCGGGGTACCGACCCGGCACTCCTGTCGGGCCGCGAGCGCGAAGTGTACGACATTTTCCTCCGACGCAACCGTGCCAACCGCCACAAGATGGAGCCGATACCGGTATGTCGCATTCCCCGGCACCTGGTGGAGCCGGCCGGGCGATAGAGAAGCATGTTCCGGCCGGGGCCGAAGGCGTCGGTGTTGGGGTGCATGCGCAGGGATTGTTCTTTTAACAAAATCACATTATGAAACGGGTTTGTTTGTATTGTGTCTTGCTGTGGGCTGCTGTGGCGTGTGCGCCGGGCGATAATAAGTACAGCGAACGGGATTTCGTCGGGATATGGGTAGAACCCGTACCGGGGATGGCCGGCGTGCAGGGAATCGCTCTCGAAGAGGACGGCGCGGCGCATTCGGTCAATATGGCGACGCTGCGCTATGAGACCTGGAAGTATGAAAAAGGAAGGTTGGAACTGCAATATATGTTTTGATTAAGGGTTTGGAAATCCAAAAATGAAAAGAAAAGTATAACAAGAGAAAATATAATCACTAATATACAGTGTTTTATGTGGTATCACTTTCGGGACACGCTCTTTAATTTGTCTTAATCCGCTACAAGTTTTTTCGGGATATATGGGAACATATACGGGAATTTATTTACCTTTGCAATGTAAATCAAAAACGCATTGCCGATGAAAGTTTCCGTCTATCTGAAAAAGAGCAGTTCCTCGACCTCGAACATCTGTTTCCGTGTCCGTGAGAAGAACGTGGATATAAAGGTTGTTTCGCCTCTTGTAGTCCATGACAAGTATTGGGATTCCGATACTCTCAGTTACAAGCGCACGACAGCCGTACCTGCCGTTGAACAGAAACTGCTGCCCGAACAGATTGCCTCCATCATTGAGAAAGTGGAGAAGACATTTTCGGACAAGGCAAACAGCGCATGGCTTAAACAAGCCATCGAGGATGTGCTGTACCCTGTACGGGCTTTCGAACGAAACCATCCGAATCTGGTATGCCGTATTCATGAGTATCTGGAGAAGTTTGACGGTGCGGACAGGACGAAAGAGCATATCATCCGCTTCGAGCGCAAGATGTCACGTTATCACGACTATCAAAGGGAGATATTAGGCAACAGCGACTTTATGCTCTTTGTGGAGACGGTAACACTGGAACAGATGAACGATTTCCGGGATTATGTCGTAAATGAACATCTGCTGCAACAGGAGCATCCCGATTTCTATGCCTCACGCCTGCTCATCAAACGCAAGCCCAAGCCGCTTTCCGGCACTACCGTCATCAACATCATGAACCTCTTCTGTACCTTCCTGCACTGGTGCAAGAAGATGAAGTATTCCGACAATGAGGTCTATGCGCTCTACGGCTGCAAGGAGCCAACATACGGCGACCCTTTCTACCTTACATCCGAAGAGAGAAATATCCTATACGACGCGGATTTGGACGACAAGCCCAGACTGGCTGTCATTCGTGATATTTTCGTATTTCACTGCTATGTCGGCTGCCGTGTGGGAGACCTTTACCGGCTGACAGGAGACAACATCAAGGACGAATTTCTGGAATACATGCCGCAGAAGACGAAGAAGTGTCAGGCAAAGACCGTAAGAGTCCCCCTCCACGAAAAGGCATTGAAGATACTGGAACGCTACGATGCAAATGCAGACCGACTGTTTCCGTTCAAACCTATATACACCTATAATTTGGGCATACGTGAACTTTTGAAGCATTGCGGAATAGACCGTATGGTCACCATTCTTGACACACATGGCTATAATACTGTGCAGAAGCCATTGTATGAAGTAGCCAGCAGCCATACAGCACGCAAGACCTTTGTAGGCAACCTGTATAAGCAAGTACCCGACCCGAACCTGATAGCTTCTTTGTCGGGGCACGTGGAGGGTAGCAGGGCATTCAGGCGTTACCGTACCATAGACGATGACATGAAGCGGAAACTGGTAGATATGATAAACTAAGGAGGACATATATATGAAAGTGACGGCATTCATCAGAAAGACATCGGCCAAGAACAACGTGACGGATCAGGCCCGTGTCTATTTCCGTGTCCGGGACATCGGTGGGGTAGATATCAAGGCTGCAAGCGAGCTGTCCATCAACCCCAACCACTGGAGCGCGGAAAAACAGGGCTACAAGCCCCGTGTAGTATTGGTCTCGGAGGAGAAGCAGATGAACTTCGACAGAGACATACAGCAGATAACCCACCTTATCACCAAGGAATACCACCGTGGCGTGGACGGCAACTGGCTCAAGGGGCTGATAGAGGAATACCACCATCCCAATATCAACGCAAGAGGTGGCAACAAGGCAGACGTGTACCTGCTGTCGTACCAGATTCAGAAATACATGGACGAGACACCCCTTGCCGATGAAAGCTGGAAGCACCACCGTGACAATCTGAAAAAGGTACTGCGCTACGAGCGTTTCCGCCATGAAGTCCTGCACCAGCGAGGATTCCACTTTTGCATTGACTCCATTACTGCCGATGACATCCGTGACTTCAAGTTCTGGATGCAGGAAGAGTATAAGTACGTGGAAATGTACCCTGTATTCTATAAAGACGAATTGCCCCGTGATGTTGCCCAGCAGCGTTCTGAGAACAGCATGTCGGGGACACTTTACCGCATCCGTACCGTTGTCAAGTGGTGCATCAAGCGAGGATTGACGAGAAACAACCCATTCGACCAGTACCAGATTGCCCAGCCCATGTACGGCGACCCGTTCTACCTGACCCTCGAAGAGCGGGACAAGGTGTATTATGCGGATTTAAGCGGCATGGGAGCCACCTATCCGGTTTATCGGGACATCTTCATGTTCCAGTGTCTGATAGGTTGCCGTGTGAGCGACCTGAACAGGCTGACCAAGGCGAATATCGTGGACGGTTGTGTGGAATATATTCCGCAGAAAACCAAACTGGAACACGCCAATACGGTACGTGTCCCTCTTAATAAAAAGGCATTGGATATACTGGAACGCTACAAGGATCTGGAGGATGCGCTGCTGCCACGGTTCTCGCACTTCGGTTACAACAAGAAGATAAAGGAAATCCTCAAATATGTGGGTATCGACCGCATGGTGAGAGTCCTTGACCCGAAGACACGCGAGGATGTGGCAAGACCTTTATATGAGGTGGCCACCACGCATACGGCACGTAAGACCTTTATCGGCAACCTCTACAAGCAGGTCAAAGACCCGAACCTGATTGCCTCCATGTCGGGGCATTCGGAAGGAAGCCGTGCCTTTGCCCGTTACAGGCATATCGATGACGAAATCAAGAAAGAACTGGTAAACCTGCTGGATTAAAATCGCCTGTCCGCTGTATTTTATTCTATCCCTATGTTCCATTTATATCCAACTACTTGCAGATAACACTATGCCTGAATCCCGATTGACATACGACCAGTTCAAGGCTGACATTCTCCGGTGGAAGAACAGCCACAGGGAAGAATACAACCGCTTCGCGCGTCTGATGACAAACGGGGACGAGAGGCAATATCTCGCTATCTGTCGTGCCATCTTCAAACAGCTGCCCAAGGTCAAGACGGAATGGGAGTTATGCTGGGACGATGACAACAAGGATGATTTTAACGATATAGACCTGCTGTTCAATGAGGGAGCTGTGCCGGAGCAGATTGTAGAGGCATACCAGAAACAGAGGGATGAAAATAAGTCATCCGATAAAACTGACACAAGATTCTGGGACAAGGTCAAATCCTTTTTTCGCGGCAAGTCCGAGAAACATGGCGTCGTCCTCTCCGCGCCGCTTGTACTGAGTTGGCTCTACTACGGTAAGAGTTTCGAGGCGATGGTAGGTATGGTCAGCAGACAGGCACGAAATCCGAAAGCGGACAATGCCGACAGGCAGAGCTGTTCCTTTGTAGCCAGACAGATTATCAGTGTGTCTATCAAGAACGGCTTCCGAACCCAAGCAGACTGGGACAGGTACTTTGCCATGAACAACGCCATTGAGAACGGTCATATAGGTGAGTGGGCGTTGCAATCGGTGGCCGATGATATGACCGGTGAAACCGAGCCGTCCAAACATACCGGCACAAACCAATCCGTCACTGGCTCTGTGAATGAATCTACAGCCACAAACGATGTCCCGAAGTCGCGCGGACGGCAGAAGGCAAAGGAAATACCTCTTATAGATTATTTTGACTGTGACAACAAGGAAGCAGTCATCGGAGTTATCTGGAAATTCATCTCAAAATATGATACGGCAGCGGAACAGGCTCTGACCTATTACGCCTTGAACGAACTTGGTCTGTTGTCCGATATAGGAAGTGCAAAAGAGTTCGCCGCCGCACTCATCCGCCAGTTCGAGGGTATGGGAAGCATGAAAAGCGAAAGTTCCTACCGTCAGGCTATCCACATGCTGACAACAACGCAGCACGTCATGAAAGATGGAGTGAACAGAATGTGTGTTATGCTAAATGGCGACACTTGCCAGACATTGTTGGCCGAACTCAAGGCAGACCTTACGGAAGCAGTGAACGGTACTATATACCCGACACCGGACGAACCTCCCGAAATGGGGTAAAATAAAGCGGTTTGGAAGTTGTCACAATTGTCTTTTTTGTCATGACAAATATGCCAACTCGTTTTATTTCAATTACTTTTAATTCGCCTATACTTTTGCACCGTCAATCCTTTCCCGAGGGTCGGCGGTGCTTCTCTTTTATAAGCCATCGGAAGCGGAGCATCAGGGAACTTTTGAAGATGGTCATCACAAACTTCAAAATTGATATTTATGATTACCATAGAAAGTCTAGTCGAACAGGGAGCGAACGTAAAGTTGGAAGTCACTCCCACAGATCTCAAGATGTTTGCGGAATCCATCGTGCAGCGCACCATCATGGCGCAACAGGAAAAACAAAGAGCAGCCATGCTGCGTGAAGCGGAAGAGACCTATCTCAACACAAAGCAAGTCCGCGAGCTGCTGAACGTATGCGAAGGCACGCTCAACCTGTGGGCGAAGCGTGGCTACCTTGTCCCCGTCAAGGTCGGTAACAAGAACATGTATGCCAAGTCCGACATCCGCAGGGTACAGACCGGAGGCAAGTCGGAAAGTGTGACATCCTATTGCAAACGAAAGGAGAAGTGATTATGGGTATCAGACAACAGGATATATGCAACAGGGTGATGGCACAGGCGCAGGGCATTGCAGAATCGGATTTCCCGATCGACGCTTTCCCTGCCAAAGTACAGTCCGTCATCCTTGGCATGGTGCGACATGAGAACTTCAAGGTGGAGTATCTTGCCACAGCCATGCTGTCGGCTGCTGCTTCCGCGTTGGGTAACACTTACAATATCCGTGTAAAAGGACATTGGACAACCAATGCCGCCCTTTATATCATCATGGTGGGGCGGCCGGGACTCGGCAAGACACCGCCGCTTGAAGCCGTATTCCGTCCGCTACGCAAAAGGGATTGCCGGGCACTGGAGAAATTCAAGGCTGAAATGGCCGCCTATCAGAATACAATGAAAGAGAGCAAGGGCAACAACGGTACGGACAGACCTGTATTGAGAAGAACCATCGTGTCCGATTTCACGCCGGAAGCCCTGATGCTCGCCCATTACAACTGTCCCCGTGGCATAACCATACTTGCGGACGAGATTATGGGCATGTTCAATTCCGCCAACCGTTACAACAACGGGCAGTTGATAGAGCAGCTTCTGTCCGCATGGAGCAACAGTGCCATAGATGTGACCCGTGTCAGCAATCCCATTCCCATACACATTGAGAATCCGTGCATCAACATGGTCGGCACGACACAGACCAGGCGTGTGCACGAGCTGCTCAAAAAGGGATACGAGGATAACGGGCTGCTTGACCGCATCCTGTTCGTGATGCCCAAGTCGTATCTGGTGCCACGGTGGACGGAAAGCGAAGAGGAGGATACCGGTAACAATCCGGCATCTGCATGGAAGACATGGGAGACAATCATGGAAAAGGTGTTCGCCCTTGACTATGACAATGACGGGGATGCCGAGGGTAACATCCCTCATCTGATAGGCATGGAAGCGGAAGCGAAAAGGGTTTTCTTCAACTGGCACAACAATACGATCGAACGCATCAATGCCATCAGGGATGAAGCCCTTGTGGAATCGCGTCCCATGAAAAGTCCGGTACAGGTGGCGCGTCTGGCACTGGTTCTCCAAGTCCTGTCTTATGCCTGCGGCGAGAGCCATCTGCAATTCGTGACAACAACCGCCATTGAAGGTGCTATCCGGCTGAATGACTATTTCGAAGGTTCTTACAGGCGCATACGCGAATATGTGGCAAACGATTCCTGTGACGAGCCGTCGCTGGAATTGCTCGCCCTGCTGAAAGATACGTTTACCACAGCCGAAGCCCTTGATGCCGGAAGACAACTTATGGTAACGGAGCGCACGGTGATGAACTATCTTAGGAATCTTGCCAGAAACAGGCTTGTCCACAAGGTCAGGCAGGGAGTCTACGAGAAAGTGTCATATACCCCCATGGAATAGACAGAGGATGAAAACTGCAATGTGTAACCCCCGTTTGCAGCTTTCAGGATGTTCCGTTTTTCAGTTTCGGGATGGAGCATACCGTCAGTTCCTGCAAAACTGAAAGGACTGAAGACTGAAGTTACTGCAAATCAATTTCAGAAATCATCATGGAGAATTATCGTTTTCATCTTGAAAAATATCATCGGGGTAGCAAGAAGGCGTGTCCCGAATGCAGGCGCAAGGCTTCTTTTACCCGTTATATCGACGAATCGGGAGAGATTGACTTTCCTCCCCATGTCGGCAAATGTGACCACGAGCACAGTTGCGGCTACCATTACACGCCAAAGGATTTCTTCCGGGAACATCCTGATGAATCGGAACAATTCAGGCAGGAACGGAAACCGCAAGCCGTAACTCCAACGAAGCCAGTCAGTCCTCCGTCTTTTATGGATTCGGCAGTCATGCTGCGTTCTCTGTCACATTATGACATCAACCCGTTGTACACATTCCTGTCCATCACGATTGGCAGAAGCAATGCCGGAAGGCTATTCAAGCTTTACCAGGTCGGGACTTCCAAGAAATGGGGCGGTTCGACAGTTTTCTGGCAGGTGGATTCCAACGGACAGGTACACGCGGGTAAGATTATGGGATATGATACAAAGACCGGGCATCGACTGAAAGTTCCACATCCGCATATATGCTGGGTACATACCGAGTTGCATTTGCCCGACTTCAACTTGTGCCAGTGTTTCTTTGGCGAGCACCTTCTTGTCCGCTATCCCGACAAGACCGTGTTCATTGTGGAAAGCGAGAAGACAGCACTCATTGCAGCCCACTTCATGCCTGACGGCTTATGGCTGGCGACCGGAGGAAAGAACGGCTGTTTCAACGAAAGGGCTGTTCGTGTACTGGCGCATCGGGATGTGGTACTAATGCCAGACCTTGGTGCAACGGAGCAGTGGCGGCAAAAAGTTTCAATACTTGCCAAAGTCTGCCAATCCGTATCGGTCAGCACGGTACTGGAAGATATGGCAACTGCCGAACAACGCGATCAAGGGTTGGACATTGCAGACTTCCTTCTGATGGAAGACACTCCGCAGATGATACTCCAACGGATGATTGACCGCAACCCCGTCTTGCAAACCCTGATTGACGAACTTGGGTTGAAATTGGTGGATGCAGAACAGATATGATAATTGGATGGATTGGACAGCTCGCTGTCCTTGAAAAAGGGTTTGTAAAATCCCGTAGCTTATTAGGGCATTTTCCCTGCAATCACTCTACGAGTGGCAGTCAAAAAGCCCATAAGCGGAGAGATACCCTCCCGGCACCCATGTCTGCCTGTGGCACATTGACGGGATTTTACGAACCATAACACAGAAATAATAATCGCAAAAACGCAGAAAATATGAGTAATACACAATATGCGGTTTGCCACCTGCAACGTGGCAGCGGTAATGACAGCGGAATGTCATGTCATATAGAAAGAAAGGATGCAAACGGGAAGAAATACATTCCCGTCAATGCTGATGCGAACAGGACACAGCTTAATCGGGAACTTATTGCATTTCCTGCCGGAGTAAAGAACAGGACGGATGCCATACAGTATCGTATCAATAATGCCGGGCTGCACCGCAAATTGGCCAAGAACCAGACAAAAGCCATCCGCATTATTCTGACCGGAACACATGAACAGATGATGAAGATTGCCCAAGAAGGGAAACTGGGAAATTGGATAGATGCCAACCTGAAATGGCTCCGGGAGACCTTCGGCAGTGAAAATCTTGTTTCATGTGTACTGCACATGGACGAGAAGACTCCGCACCTGCACGCTACTGTCGTACCCATTGTCACCACCGAACGCCTTAGAAAGAAACGCGAAGGCGAGAAAAAGTACGAGACTAAATCCGGACCGAGGCTTTCTGCCGATGACGTGATGCGGCGGAGCAAGCTGCACGAATACCAGAACAGCTATGCCGCAGCCATGAAATCGTTCGGGTTGCATCGTGGCATTGTCGGATCCACTGCCAGACATCAGGCAAATTCGGAATACTACAAGCAACAGATAAGCCGATACGAGGAAGACATTACCAAACTACAGGTTGACATTGAAAAAGCGCAGGAGGGCAAGAGCACTATCCTCTCATGGTTCGGCAAAGGTGATTTGGCCAAAGCGAAGAAGGAACTTGCCGAAAAGGATGAACTGATAGCCAAACTGAAAGATCGAATCCGGACACTCAAAGCAGAGAAAGCACAACTTCAGGAACGGCACAAATCGGAAATGGAGCGACTTCGGAACGGTTATCAGAAAGAGATAGACAAGGCAATCAGCCGAGCGGAGGTAGCCGAGCGACAGTCAAAAGAAAAGGATTCTGTTATAGACAGGCAGAAGCAACGCATCGACCAACTTGACCGCAAGGCCAACCCTCAGCGTTACCGTCTGTCATCGGGGGCGGAACTTGTCCGTATCAATGTACCTAACTACCGTAATCCGTCGCTCCATATCTGGACACGGGTAGGTAATGAGGTTTTCGAGGACACCAAGTTCCAGATAGATTATAATGTGGCTCAAGCCCATTTTAACCGTCAGATTACGGACGAAGAATTTGTCAATACCATCTTCGAGCCGCAAGAGCAGGTCAATGAAATACAAGCCAATCTGCTTGGAGTAGCCTTTGAACTTGCTATAGGTGGCCCAGCTCAAGTACATGTCGGAACTGGCGGAGGCGGGTCATCTCCTGAGTTGCCGTGGGGAGAACAAAAAAAACAGGTCAAGACGAAGTAAATAACAGTTCGGTTCGGCAAAGGAAGTGTATCAAACTATTCTATTTTGATACACTTCCTTTAACTTGCCATATGTTCTCTATATCAATTGTTTCGTTTTCTGGACGAAATCCAGCTTCTATCTTACCTATTTGTACAACAAGTGGCATTTCAGCAAGTTGACCTGCAATTACACAAACCCCTGTTGATAAAATCGGCAATGATTCAACCGAAACCTTATCTAAATATGAAATTGTGTTGTTTACTTGTTGTATGTCCTTTTCATTAACAAGTCGATGAATGAAATAATTATGTAATTGTGATATTATTGTAGAGGAAATATCCGATGGTCGCTGACTAGCAATAGTCATGAATACTCCGAATTTTCGACCTTCTTTAATAATTTCTTCAAAAACTTCTAGTCGATAATCTTTCCATTCTTCACTTTCACGTGTTGATTGATAAGACAATATATTATGTGCTTCATCTACTATCAAATTCAAATATTTTTGAGCTTTCCCTGCTTTTTTATGCTCGTTGTATAATTTGTTGGTTAGCAATAATGGAAGACGCTTCTTTGTATCAGTATTTACATCACTTAAATCAATAACTACAACATTAGACTCGCCCCAAAAATCACCAATATCTTTTGAAGAATTAAATATACGAGAGATGTCTGATTCTGATTGACGAAGTTTATGAATTGCAGGAGCTATGTGTTCATTTAGAGCCCTGTTCGCTAACACATCGTATATCATTCGCATATACATTATGCATATGAAATTATGGATAAAACTATCGGTGAAATTAAATTGATCTACTTGTATGTAAATGATAAGATTTTCTATTTGATCCGGTTGTTCTTGGAAGTTAATAAAAACACCATTTGAATCGGAATAATAACAACAACTTTTGTTGTGATAATGAATATCGGATTTTAATCCGATATCCAACCCATGAACATCGTATTTAGGAGGAAGTATCTCTCCCACATAATCAAGGAGCAATTCACTCTTGACCTTATCAGACATTGTCAATATATCCTTGATTTGTTTTTTCAGAAAATTCCTAAACTTATTCTCATCCTTATCAATCTTCTTATATAAGTCGATACTTCTTGCAATGAAAGGTCGTTGTGTCTTTTCTGTCGCATTAGAAAATATACTCAATAGGTTAATATCTAAGAAGTCATCATCAGCTAATGGAATTTTATCTCCATTAGTTTTTCTTGTGCTCAATTTATATACTTTTTTATCGGAATCAGGAATAATACTATTATGAGAAGAATACTCTCCGTTAAAATCAAAAAATAAAAATTGAGCATTCTCCCTAAATGCACCATTACCAGAATAATGGGTAAAAAGCTGTCTATAAATTTTAGCTAATGTATATGATTTGCCTGATCCTGTATTGCCAAATATTCCGATATGACTAGAAAAAAGTTTTCCAATACCAAGCTTTACGGTGACAAGTGAATCATTTGCGAGATGACCTACCTCAATAGTTCCTTTGCCGGAGCCAGCGAATGTATGAATAAGATCAAATTCTTCAGTTGTTAAAAGATGACACTCGTTGTCAATTAATGGCAATTCATTAACTCCACGACGGAAAGTCTGATTGTCGATAAAACCAATTAATTTGACAATTAACGTCCTATTAATGGTTTCTTCCGCTGAGATCAATACTTTATCTTCTTGTTTTCTTTCATCTATATATTCTGATTCTACTTTTCCAATAATCGGAGTGTATCCTTTAAGAATTTTCACATAGCTTCCTACAGAAACATTTTTTATCAATGCCCCTTTGTAAATCAGATGGGAAGAATTTTTATTATGATCTACACGAATCTTGACCTCACGCCCATTTACAGAATATACTATTCCAACTCTAAATACTGAGTTATGTATCCCTATATGCTTGTTATTCATAACTTGCGTGGATTGTTTTATTGATATATTCGAAAATCTTATTAACAGCGTTCATATCTAAATGCTCAATATCACTGACCGCGTTTTTATATTCTTCATCCACGTTTAATTCTTTTATTTTCGTTGGCGTAATAATAAGAATATTGTTATTAACACAAGTAGAATCAATACCTATATTCTTTTTAAACGACTCCTCTTCTTCATCACAATACGTAAAAATAATCACTTTTAAAGTTGGATTATTTTCTGCCGAACGTCTTGTAAGTGTAGCAATATGTTCATCGGCAAATGAAAAGCCTACAACAAAAAGGACTGAATTCTCTTTTTCCAACGCATTGGAATACAAGCGCATTAATTCATAGAAATGATAATCAAGTACCGTTTCTGCAAATTTTCTTTTTGTCGGATTAACTATGATAAATTTCTTGTATGCAGTAATGAAAGCATCATACTCAGAAGCTTCGTACAATAACTCAAGTTCCTCTGCATCTTCTATAATTTGCTCATATGTTTTTTCTGTTTCTCTTCCATCAGAACCAATATTAAACAGATTTACAAATCTATCATCCCCAATTTTTTTAATTTCCTCATCTACATAATAGCTCCAAAAACGTTCATGTACAATGTGATTATTATGTCCACTCCAATTGATAGAACCGTGTATTTTGAGCAGATTAAATACCGGAATTTCAGAAGTGTGCTGAAAATGTATACTCGTCTGCATAATGGATTTCATAAAGTTAGCTTCATCATAGATTGGATTGATACTTCCTCTAAAGCCATCATTTAACTCTATTCCCATCCCATTAGCAGCATCTTCAATCATTAAGTCGATATTTGTCGTAAATATATTCAACTGTTTTTTGAGAATACGCGAATGCCTTTTGTTTAATAGGCTATTCCATGTAATTAGATAGTTTTGATAATTTTTCTTCGTTTCTGAATAATCTGTTCCAGATTTATGATATAATCTATTTGGCGCGATAACTGAATCGTAAAATGCCTTGTATATAGAAGCTTCTGCTATTTTATATTTAGGCTCAAAATGAGAAGTCATATCATCATTTAGTCGAGTGAGTAATTTCTCTATTGAGCCTAAGGTGGCGAGATATGGGCGTGATGCACCAGAACCAATTAAGAAATTGATATTTGCAGATTGGATATAATATGTTAGTTCCTTGATATTCATATTTAACAACCTCCATTTATGTTATTCATGTTTCTTATAATTCTCTACCTGCTCCAATACTTTTTGGAATACCTCTTCATCCCATTGAGGAGGATAACCCTCTTTATAGAGAAGATAGGTAAGTTGGCTGGCGAGTTTGCTTTTCAGGTTGTCGTTATTTAGCCAATCGGCATAAATAGCGGTATCATCTATCAATGTCTTGATTTTTTTTGCCAATTCAATACAACAATCATCCGCATACTCAAAACCGTGTTTATCCCTAACTTCGACAAGGACATCAAAGAAAGCTTTCTCTTCGAAAGTGATACCTAAAACCCTGAATTTCTCGCTGTCAGATTTAAGTTCTTTCAGGATATTCATCAGCTTGTTTGACAGTCCGTTAATTTTGTATGAAACGATATCACATACATCATTCACTACGTTTTGTGTCACTTCATTGGTGAATGTCAGCTTATCACGGGTATTATATGCGTTAATCGTTTCCTCGAGCATCTTCTGGAAATGCTCAGCCTGTATCATGTTCGTCCGGCTGTATGCTCTAATGGCCTTGGCTACGAGTTTGCAGAGAATCTGAAATTTGGTGAACGGCATCTTTATTTCTTCCACCTCTTTGGTGAACGAGTCGCTGAAAATGTTTTCTTCAACACCTTCGTTCATAACTCTCTCCACACCACTGGCGAGGATAGCTTCCTGAACCATCTGTTCCACGTGCCTGTTCATGTTCTCCGTATCATGCTCCGTGGTAGTCATTTTGTTCACGTATGAGCAGATACCCATAAAGCATTGACTCCACGTTACCTCTTCTTCTGTCAGAATACCGGCCGGGTTACAGATATTATAAGCAGAACGCAGGCGTTTGACATGTTCTTTGAAAAGTTTGAGGAAGGAAACCTCTCCTTTCCGTTCAACACTGTTGGCAAGGATATATTCTGCCGCTTCCTGAATAAACTGAAGTCGGGCAAGGTCATTGTTTCCGAAAAAACGGTCAAATACCAATCCGGACAATCGCTCTTGCAAAAGTTGCAGTTCGTTCTGCAATACTTCATGTGCAACCTCCAAATCTTCCTGAGGTCCGACTTCACCACCATATTTTTTCATGGCTTTTTTCATCTCTTCGCGAATACCAATGTAGTCGATGATAAAGCCGCACTCTTTTGTGCCGAATTTACGGTTTACACGCGAAATGGTCTGAATGAGCGTATGTTTCGATAACGGTTTATCGTTGTAAAGCATTGTCAGGCATGGCACATCGAATCCCGTAATCCACATATCTACATTGATGGAGATATGGAAATTCGATTTTTCCGATTTGAACTCTGCATCAAGGAATTTACGATATTCCTTGTCGCCAAGCAGATTGTAAAGTTCCTTTTCATCATCCTTGTCGCGAGTCATGACCATATTGACAAATGCAATGTCATGCAGCTTGTTCTTTTCGTCTGCGGTCAATACAAGTTCGTTCAATGCTTTCTTCTTCTCGAACCAGTCGGGCTGCTTCTCCCGCATGATTTTATACAATCTAAATGCTATTTTGCGGTCTGCACAAGTAATCATAGCCTTTTGCAAACGGTCTGTGGTCTCTGTTCTTCGTTTATAGTCTTCGATAATGTCTTTGGCAACACGATGAAGGACATCTTCATCACCGATGATCACCTCCATACTCGACATGGCGGCTTTGCTCTTGGCAATATCCTCCGGCGTTGCCCCTTCGTCCGCACATAGACGATAATATTCTTCTACTTTCTCTGCCTGTTCTTTATTGAGAAATACACGAGCCAATCGGGGATCATATTTGATTGGGACAGTGATGCCGTCATCCTCCGACTCCTTCATCGTATATTGATCTACAACCTTCCCAAATACATGTACGGTTTCGTCAATGGGTGTTCCCGTAAAACCTACATATGTGGCGTTAGGCAATGCATCCCGCAGATATTTGGCAAAGCCGTATGTGATTTTCGCTCCTATCTTGTCGGCATCTCCTTCGGTTTGGATGGACAGTTTAGAACCTATATTGTTTTGGGAGCGATGCGCTTCATCACTTAGGCAAATGACATTAGAGCGTTCTGTAAGCAATCCTGTAGTTTCTGCGAATTTCTGAATTGTGGTAATATAGACCCCGCCAGTCTTGCGTATACTCATCTCTTCTGCAAGTTCCTTTCTTGTTTCAAAGACTTTTACAGCTTCGTCTTCAAGATATTGTTTCGAGCGACAGAATAGTTTCCCTGTCTGTGTTTCCAAATCCTCCCTGTCTACTATGATAAGAATAGTCGGGCTACCTAATTGCTTCCTACATCGCAAAGCCAGTTGGCGGGCAAGGAACAGCATGGTATATGTTTTTCCACACCCTGTGGCTCCGAAATATGTACCGCCCTTACCATCACCTCCGACAGAACGCAAATGATTCAGGATATGATTCCGCAGTTTGCGTGTAGCAAAGAACTGCGGATAACGGCATACGATTTCAGTCGTGTCGTCTTCTTTTGTAGGATCGGGAAAATAGACATAATCCCGTAATATCTCCAATATGCGTTCCGGAGAAAGTGCTCCTCGAATAAGGGTACGAAGTGTGTCAAGTCCTTTTCCTGCTGTGTCCTCATTCTCAATCTTTTTCCATTCGTAGAAAAATTCAAATGGCGTGTATGTCGTACCCAAAGCATTCTTTGCTCCGTCACTTATTACTGCCAATGCGCAATATTTCAGCAATGCCGGAATATCCCGCATATAGCGCATGCAAATCTGTGTATGCGCATCGCGTATGGTAGCGTTTTGCTTGGTTGGATTTTTCAATTCGATGATGCAGACGGGTATGCCGTTTATGAAAAGCAATATGTCGGGACGGCGATTTTCACGTCCCTGTTCCATAACAAACTGATTGACACAACGGAAAACATTATGGTCTGGATGCTCGAAGTCGATATATTCCAGACGAAACGGATTATACCGACCATCGCTATATGCAAAATCATAACCGTCACGATAGAGTAAAAAAGCATTCCGGAGAGCATAATAGTCATTCTGTCCGCCAGTATTACGCAGATTGGCGACAATGCTGTCCATCTCGGAGGTGGTCAAATTCTTATCCTTGTATTGAGCGGCAAGAAAATTCCTTAAGTCCTCTTCGATAAACGGATCAGTATATTTCCTGTGAATATCATCACCAAATGCATATTGCCAATGTGCTTCGCAGAGGAGTTCGATGGTTGCTTTCTCGAATTGACTTTCATAATATTTCCCTTTGTTTGCCATAATCGTTGCTGTTTAAGAATGTATGACATGTTGAAGCAATGCCGGACAAATTTCGCGTGAAAGCCGGTCGGCTTCCTCGGCTATTTGCTTTGCTTCGTTTGCACATTTGTATATATTGACGATTGCACGTTGGACGTCAATGGGAGGAAGAGGTATTTTGCAACGTTTCATATCTGCAAAGGAGAATGCTTCACGCGCACTTCCCCATGAGTTAAAACGGGCGTAACGGTCAAATTCAGGACGGCAGAACCATAGGTATAAGAATTCCGGTAGAATCTTTTCCTTATCATTAATGTCAAACGTTATATATGATAATGATACAATGTGATTGTTATTATTGCTGTTTAATGCCAATGTGATTTTTTCTCCATTACGAGATGTTATTGTTACATAGCAAAAAGTATTTGTCTTGAAAATCTTATATGGAGTTAATTTGACCCCATCCATATTTGCTTTTGTGTCTATAACCTTCTTTTCTATGCTAATACCTCTTACATCATCAAGACAATATATTTCATCAGAATTCCTTTCATCATATTCTTCAATATACGGTCCGATTTCTTGCATCGGATATTTGTGTTTCAATTCCTGAATATAGCTTTGGCAGACCTGCATAAGCGGAGCTGCCTTAGTCTCGTTTTGTTCTTTGATTTCCCTGAATGCACGCCATACATTCACCACTTTCTGCTGTTCGTCAGGAGATGGCAGCGGAAATTCAATATCAAGGAAACGCGGCCAATCCAAGTTGGCTCGAACACTGGAATCGCTAATGAACCAACCATAACGATCACTCTCGGCTCTATTAAAATACATGAAAAAGTATTCTGGCAAAACTTTTTTATCATCGTTGATGACAAATGTTGTATATGCAGGAGAGACTAAAGCTGGTTGTTCATTGTCGTATAATCCGATTCGAATACAAATGTCTCTCCCAGTCTGCATCCCACTAAATACGAACATTCCTTTTGTGACAATTTTATACTTGGCTATATCTACTCCATCCAAATTTGCAACAGTAGGCATAAATGTTTTGTCTCGATTTATACCGATTACAGGATAGTTGACACTTGCAGAGTTTCTCTCATCGCACTGTTCGATATAATCTCCCAGCCGAACCCATTTTACATTACTCGCTCCCATATCACTCCTCCATTCCGTGTTGTTCCAGAAAGAAACGTTTTTGTTGTTCTATCTCTCGGCTCAACTCTTCCTCCGTCGGCATATAAGCCATATATTTGGCAGCAAAAAGTTGCTCGCTACCGTTAAGTACGGAGTATTTAGCCAAGACTTTATCGGTCTCAGTGCAGAGCAGTATGCCTATTGTCGGGTTATCATTCTCATCTTTTACAAGGTCATCATACATTCGTACATACATATCCAATTGCCCCACATCTGCGTGTGTCAGAGGATGTGTTTTCAATTCAAACAACACGTAACGTTTGAGTTTGATGTTATAGAACACAAGATCGATGTAAAAATCACCTGTGTCCGTTGAAATATGTTTCTGCCTATCGACAAATGCAAAACCACGTCCCAATTCCATGATAAATTGTTGCAGATGATCTATTAAGGCTTGTTCCAACTGGCTTTCGTCATATTTGCTATCCTTGCGGAAGCCTAAAAACTCGGCAACCACCGGACTTTTTATATATTCCAATGGATCATTGGCTTCAATATCAGGAGAGGGTAACGCCAATCCTTCCTTTACACAAGCCATACGGCGTCCATAGTATTGCGTACCAATGTTGCGGTTGAGTGTCCTTACACTCCACATCTGCTCCGATGCCTCTTTTACATACCACTCTCTGGCTTTAGGGTCTGCAACCTGTATAATTGAGCGGAAGTGCGACCATGTCAGATTGTGAACACGCGTGTTCACAATCTCCAAATCATTGAAACACAGATAAAATTGGCGAAAGTAATCCAGATTGCGTTTGCTAAATGTGCTACCGTATTTAGGCATCAGCTGTTCTGCCAATGTTTTAATCAACCGAGTGCCATACTGCGCACGAGCTTCTCCATGCTGTTCTTCTTCCACTATTCGCCGCCCAATGTGCCAATAAGTAAGTATCGCTATCTGATTGGCTGCCGCGTATGCCTGTTGACGGCCTTGCTCGATAATACTCCGAATATCAGAAATCAGTTTATCAGTTGTCACATGTTGCAGCTTATTCTTCTCCATAACCTAAAACTTTGAAAGCGTTTATAAGTTCCGTTTCGTTTGCATCCCATCTTTTCTTCAGTTCATCAAATTTACAACTCATTTCTGAAAGGGCAGACTTATAGTCTATTTCCGTATCACGGTCTATAAATTCAATGTATCTGGATGGAACAAGAGAATATCCCTTTTCTTGAATTTCGTCACGATGTGCTGCATAATATAATTCCGGCTCGGCATACTCGACAAAATTCTCAGTTTGCCAATCAAGGTATATTTGACGCACTCTGTCTATTTCCGTCTCCGACAAACGGACGTATTTCTTTTCATATATGTTACTGTTCCATGTCCGCAAGTCAATGAAAAGAATTTCACCTGTACGGTCACGAAGTTGTCTTCCATGCCATGAACCGCCTTTCTTGTTGTTATTCAAGATCCAAAGGGTGACTGATATATCGGTAGAGTAGAACATGTTTCGCGGTAAAACGATAATAGCCTCCACTTTGTCGCTTTCGATTAGCTTTTTACGTATTTCCTGCGTATCGCTGTCATCCAAAGCACCATTGGCGAGCAGGAATCCCGCGATTCCACGACTGACATTCAATTTGTTTAGGATATGAAGAATCCACGCATAGTTGGCATTGCTGGTAGGAGGGATGCCATAGCCTTGCCATCGGGGATCAGTCTCAAAACCTCCGTATTCGGCATATTTTTTCAAATTGAACGGCGGGTTCGCCATGATATAATCAAATTTGAATTCCTTATGCTGGTCATCGGAGAAAGTGGAGATGGCTCTATTGCCCAAATGGTAAGAGATGCCTCGGATAGCCAGATTCATTTTTGCAAGGCGATATGTTGCCGGTTCGGATTCCTGCCCATACACATTGACCGCTTTCGTGTTTCCACCATGAGCCTCTATGAACTTCGCAGCCTGAACAAACATGCCTCCGGAACCACAGCAAGGGTCATAGACCGTTCCATCAAAAGGTTCAATAAGTGAGGCGATAAGCTCTACGATAGAATGTGGCGTATAAAATTCTCCTTCCTCTTTGTCGGCATTGATTGAGAACGCTTGTAAGAAATACTCATATACACGACCTATGAGGTCATGATCATTAAATTTCTGTGGGTCAATCTTATTTATTTCATCCACTACGCTTTTCAAAACTCCCGGTTCAAGGGCTGTTTTCGTGAAAATTTGCTGCGGAAGGGCATTTTTCAATTTAGGTTCATTGTCATCCAGAGTCTTTATAGCCGTATCGAAAGCGATGGCCATGCCGGTAGGCGATGTGAGAATCAGCTTGTCCCAAAATGTTTCATCTGTCAGGAAAAACACTCCGTCCTGCATATACTGATTAGGACGTGAAAGTTGCAGTTCAATGAAATCCGTATCATTAATGCCTTGCACTTCCACTATTTCATGCCTGATTTTCTCCTTTTGCTGTTTAAACCGTTCTCCTATGAATTTCAGGAATACAAGGGTCAACAGCAAGTCACGTTTATCTGTCATGGCTGCACGCCCACGCAGACTGTTACGACAGTTGAAAAGTATCGTTTCAAGGGTTTCTTCCTTTACAAGTTTATTCTGTTTCTTAGCCATTTTACTATTTTATCAATTCAGTATTCAACTTAAAGGCATTTGCATCAATTCCCATTTGGTAAATCTTAATATCAGGATTAAGTTTTCGTGCAACGCTTATTATTTTTGATTTCTCATCTGTACACATATTGATTCCCAAATAGACAGACTCAAAACATTCTCCTCCGATTTCAGGAAAAGCCCGAACCTCTTTCCAATCAATAGGTCCCTTATCATCATTTTGCCCCGGCAATAAACTCATATATGTCGGCCAAGGGTCTAAAATAAACAGTCTTACCTCTTGTTCATGTTCCCAAGCCTTTGCCTTTGTGGACAACTGATAATGGAAAAAATCTTTTGCATCCCTGAAATAATCAGGCTTCTCTACAATATCCTTATATTGTACTTCCACCACAGAACAACCAATCATGATTTTTCCATATATTCTCGAAAGATACTTTTGGGCTTTCTCCATATCCAAACCAATACAGATACCTTTATGTTTGCTATAATAGCTCCACATCAAGATTGAATCATATATTTTGGAAAGGCTACATATCCACACCTCTTCTCTGGTTCTACGAAATGGATCTCTTCTTAATTCTTCGATTATTTTCGGTGTCCATCCTCCACACGCTTCTTTCGGAACATTGGAGAAATCAATTAACGATGGATGGCAATCAAACGGGTCGTTCAACTGCGTAGCATTGGTAAATTGAAGATTACTATAATGTAGCATCATCAATCCACCAGTAAAATCAAGATATTTATATAATTTGATTGCTCCCATAAACTTATTATTCCGTCCTCAATAAGTCATCCACGGTCACACCCAAAACTTTGGATATTTGAATTAAAGTCTCCACATTGGGCTGTGTCGTATTGGTAACCCATTTGGAAATTATGGCAGGATCTTTATCTAATTGTTCCGAGAGCCATTTATTGCTTTTATTTTTCTCTGCGAGAACGACTTTGATTCGGTTCAGTAATTTACGTTCCATATTCGTATATCTATCCAATGTGACTGCAAAAGTACAAATTATCTATGAATATATTTGATGTTATAGGTTATATATTGCGTGTAAAGCACAAAAAAGTGACTAAAATATCAATTTTAGCCACTCAAGTTTATGACATCTGCTCTTTAGGGGGTGATAAACTCTATGTTTACCCTAATATATTAAGAACGATTATTTTTGAGTATCGTAATTTTGTGGGAACTTAACGGTATCAAATCTACTGAAGAACAATATATAATAGCTATATATCAGATTAATACAAACTCTATTTCGGTTCAAGTGTGGTACTGACCGGAATGAGTATCGGGAACGGTGTGACGATTCCGTTTTCGGATACGGTGAAGGTCGAGGGTCTCACGGAAGACAGTCTGCTGCTTTCGCGGGGAGAGAAGGTGCTTCACCGTTACAGACGGTCGGTGGAAGAGTGCGGTTTCTCGGCCAATCCGGGTGAAATCGTACGCGGGACGGTAACCTTTGCACATGAGGTCCGCACGTTCCGGCCGTTGAACGATACGGCCGTGTACTGGTTGGTCGATAGGTCGGGTTATCTGCAGCAGCGGTACCTCGATTCCGGCCGGCCGGAGTGGCAGGCGGATGCGGAACTGGAGGTGCGGCGTGTCGATGGTGCGGCGTCGGAATTTGCCGAACGGTACGACGGTGTTTACCAGGTACTGCGCGTCGTGGATGTGCGGGAGCGATAGCCGGTGTCGCCGGAACGTTTTCGGTGTTGTGTGAATCGGATGCGGCTGCCGGAATCCGCTGCTGTGGCCGTTCCGTCTATCGGATGCCCCGGCGGTCGAGAGCGGCGGCGTAGGCGCGGGCGTTGCGGTTGTGTTCGGCAAGCGTGCGCGCGAACGAGTGATAACCCGAAAAGTCGGGCCGGGCACAGAAATAGAGATAGTCGTGTTCCGCATAACCGAGCACTGCATCGATGGCTGCCACGGAGGGCATGCGTATCGGTCCCGGAGGCAATCCGGCATGCTGGTAGGTGTTGTACGGCGAATCGACTTTCAGGTGTCGGTTGAGGATGCGCTTCAGAGTGAAATCGCCTATTGCATAACGTACCGTGGGGTCGGCCTGCAGGGGTATGCCGCGGTGTAGGCGGTTGATATAGACGCCCGCCATGACCGGCATTTCGTCCGTCCGGTTGGTCTCCTCGTCGATGATGGAAGCGAGTATCGCCACTTCCTTTTCCGTAAGTCCAGTGCGGCGTAGACGTTCCTGCCGCGTACCGCTCCAGAAGCGGCGGTACTCTCTGTTCATGCGTTCGGCGAAGGCGTCGGGTGATACCGTCCAGTAGACTTCGTACGTGTCGGGAATGAACATGCCGATGAACTCCTCCGGCCGGAAACCGTAGCGGGCGGCCACGGAGTCGTCCAGCAGCATGGCGGCGAAGGCGGCGGAGTCTGCGCGGAGCTGCCGGCCAAGTACGGAGGCCAACTGGGGCATGGTGCGTATGTTGTTGAAGGTAACGCGCAGAGGCGTCTGGCTGCCGCTCCGGAGCATCGAGACTATCCGGTGGGCGCTCATTCCCGCATGCAGCTCGTAACGGCCCGACCGTATTTTTCGGTCGGCGCCCATCGCCCGTGCCACTATCCGGAACCGTCCCGGCCGGGTGATGCGTCCTTCGGCCGAGAGCGTATCGCACAGCACCTCGAAGGAGGTATTCTCCGGGATGCAGACCACCGAATCCCGGTCGGTGATACTGCCCGTGAACAGGCCGTACCCGGCGGCACCGGCGGCGAGGAACACGGCAAGCAAGACAGCGGCTGCCGTAAGGAGCCGTCGCTTTGCGGTATGGCGGGAGGGATGGGGCATCGGAAAGGTACGCTCTCTTTGATTCGTTTGCAAAAGTATGAAAAATTTGCTTATCTTTGTGCCGGGTAAGTCTTATACGACCAGCTCCTGCTGAATCCCCCAGGCGTGGAAGCGAGCAAGGGTAGGCGGTCGCAGCGGTGCGATATAAGTAGCTTACCCTTTTTTTGTATGTTGTCACGGGCGACGGAGAGCGGGTGCGTGCCGCGCATCCTTTCGGAATCCATTCTTGTTCGCCCCTTAAACGTTTCCGTCATGTTCGTTAAACTATATCCTGAAAACCCGAACCCCAGGGAGGTGGCGCGTATCGCCGGGATACTGCGCGGCGACGGTGTAATCATCTATCCGACCGACGGCGTCTATGCCTTCGGCTGTTCGCTGGCGAGCCAGAAGGCGATAGAGCGTATCAAGACCATCCGCGGCAAGCGCGACGACGAACTCACCGTCGTCTGCGACGGACTGAGCAATATTTCGGAGTATGCGCGTGTGGACAATGTGCAGTTCCGCATCCTCAAACGCAACCTGCCGGGGCCCTTCACCTTCATCATGCAGGCCTCGGGCCGCATACCGGGCAAGGCGCTCGGGAGACGCAGGACGGTGGCGGTGCGCGTACCGGCCAATCCCATTCCGGTGGCCATCGTGCGGGAACTCGGCGTGCCGATGGTGACGGCATCGGTCAAGGACCCCGACGAGGTTATCGAATACACCACCGACCCGGAACTGATTTACGAACGCTACCGCGACACGGTGGATGCCGTAGTGGACGGCGGATACGGAAATCTCGTTCCGACCACCCTGGTGGACATCACCTCCGGCGAGCCGGAGATACTGCGCGAGGGAGGCGGCGAACTCGTATGACGGGCGGTCCGCCCCCGATTCCCTACTTTCTCCATTCGCCTACTTCGAGGCCGCCGATGGCGCTGCCGTCTATTTCGAGGCGGATGGCCGTCCGGACTTTGTGGAACCCGTATTTGCCCGCGGCGCCGGGATTGATGTGCAGTGCACCGTGCCGGCGGTCGTACATCACCTTCAGAATGTGCGAGTGGCCCGTTACGACGATGCCGGGGCGGCACGATTCGATGCGGCGCAGGAAGGGCGGTTCGTACCGGCCGGGATAGCCGCCGATGTGCGTCATCAGTACGGTGATTTCCTCGCATGCGAAGCACGCCGTTTCCGGCCATATACGCCGTGTCTGGGCATCGTCGATGTTGCCGTAGACGGCCCGGAGCGGTTTGAAGGCCGCGATTTCGTCGGAGAGTGCCGCCGAACCGATGTCACCCGCATGCCATATTTCGTCCACATCCGCAAGGAACCCCTTCAGGGCGGTATCGAAAATTCCGTGCGTGTCCGATATGATTCCTATCTTTTTCATCCCTGCAAAGATAAGCCGGCCGGCCGTCTGCCGTATCCCTATGGGCGGTTTTTTACTGTACCCGGTCTGTCGGAGAGTTGTCCGTTCGACCGGATTCGGTCGGAATAGTGTGATTTATTTGTTTAATAATATGTGTAGGGTATGGAATTTGTGGCGTCTGCGGATGACTGCGTATCGGTTAATCGTTCCATCTTTCAAATACAGTGGTCTATGAAGCATGCGTTACGGATTTTTGCAGCGGTTGCAGCCCTGCTGGCGGCGGTTGCCTGCACGAAAGAACAGTCCGACGGGGAGCGGATACCGGAATCCTTTCCGTCCGACAGCCATTATGTGAACGTAGATGAGGCCCGTGCGGCGGTAGAGACCATGCTCGGCAGCATGGACCCGGAGACGCGGGGCGGAGCGGTACGGAGCATCACGGGAGTCGTGACGATAGGCGGGCCCGGAGATACGCGGGGCGGCGCTTCGGATTCGCCCGTTTACCACGTTTTCAGTCTCGGTGACGGAGAGGGGTTTGCGCTTGCTTCGGGTGACGACCGTACACCGCCCGTCTTCTGTATCACCGACAGCGGTACTTTCGAGGAAATAGCCGAAACGGGTAATCCCGGTCTGGGCATGACGCTGCTCGATTACGATATCAATTATCGTGTGGCGGTAGGACTGCCCATTCCCGACGAAGGGGACGGGATGATATATCCCGGCGAGCCCGGCTATCCGTTCGCTTCTGCCTATGGCAGCGGCGGTGGGATTACCGATGTCGATATCGATTACGGCGGAGGTGTGGGGAATAATATCACCCGCAAGACCTATCCGTGGGAGCTCTCCGGCTACAAGGGGACGCAGGTCGCCTGCAACTGGGGACAGGAAGAACCGTATAATCTGATGATGCCGATGAGATCTGCCTCTGAACGCGCTTATGCCGGCTGCGGTGCGGTGGCCGTGGCGCAAATCCTTTACCATTACGGCTATCCTTCGGGCATCGACGGTTATGCCTTGGACTGGACGCTGATAAGAAAGCATCGCAATACAGTGAGTGATTCGTGTACAGCTGCTTATTCTGCAATCGCCCGTTTGTTCGAGAGGCTTAATTCCCAAAATTATTTGCAGGCAACCGTCAGGGGGAGCAGTGGAACATTTACTAATACGAATCGGATAACGCCTACTTTTCAGTCATTGGGGTATTCGTGTGTAGCGGAAGCCGATTACAGTGCGGTATCGCTTTTGACAACTATTATGACAGACGGAAGACCAGTCATGGTGTTCGGCATGTCGCATCGAACGCCGAAATATATTTTAGGGAAAGTGACCGGTTATGATTATTCTAATGGACATTACTGGATTTGCGACCGGGTAATGACCTATAAGCAGAAAATAGAGACCTACAACTGGAGCATCCTGCTGCGGACGGATTACGAATATCTCCACTATGTCCACTGCAACTGGGGTTGGAACGGTTCCCATAACGGATATTTTCTATCCACTGAATTCGATGCAGCGCATGAGCCCGCCAAACCCGATACGCGTGCGGTAGAAGGCGATGAAAGCTATTACCAGTTTCGGATGAAAATGTGGCACCAGATAAAACGATGACAGCGATGAAAAAGGTATTTTATATTTTGCTATTTGCATGGTTCGGGATTTCCTGTACCAGAAGCGGAAGCGAAGTGGGAGGAGAATTCAGTGAAACGGAATATTATATCCAAGGCTATCTGGAGGCCGATATGCTGACAGGGACCGTTTGTACGGGAGGCTTAATCGGGTTGGGATTCAGCGGGGAACTATATTTGCCGTCTCGTGGTGAAAAAGGCGATAAGTTTCGGGAGTTGAGCGCTTTTTACGGAGATACGCACTATAATAAGCCGACTTATCCCGGAGGGCCCAACGTGTTATGCAATGAGTTCAAGAAGATAGATATTGTAAGCGACAAGGATTTCAATGAGATTCCGGCAGGGCAGTCGCTCGGTAATGTCGTTAAGTTCCTTGCCGTTTCGGTGAAACCGTTCCTCGATAGCGGATATACGGAGGAATTTGATTGGAGCAGGAATGATGTTCCGTCAGAATATAGAGACTATGTTTGGAGATTTTGGCCTAAGAAAGAGTTTTATCCGGTATATGGCTTGCTGTCGGAGTTGAGGGAAAATGAGCTCAAATTGCTTGAAAGAAGAAGTCCGAGCCTTTGTTTCCTTGATGAACCGAGGGCTTTTCGGAAACACACGCTTACGATTACGCTGGAAGATACGACGGGGCGGGAGTTGAGCTGTACGGTCGAATACGATTTCGATGCCGTGTGGCCGGCGGATTGATTCGGTTTCTTCGGTGAATTCGATGCAGCGCATGAGTTCGCCAAACCCGATACGTGGGCGACGGAAGGTGAGGCGAACTATTATCGGTTCGATATGTCGATGTGGCACCAGATAAAACGATGACAGCGATGAAAAAGATATTTTATATTTTGATATTTGCATGGTTCGGGGTTTCCTGTACAAAAAGCAGAAGCGAGTTCGGGGGAGAACTCAGTGCAACGGAATATTATATTCCAGGCTATATGGAGGCCGACACGCTGAAAGAGCCCGATGTTTGTACGGACGGTTTGGTCAGTTTGCAATTCAGCGGCGAACTGTATTTGCCATATCGTGGTGAAAAAGGCGATAAGTTTCGGGAGTTGAACGCTTTTTACGGAGATACGCATTATAATAAGCCGACCTATCCCGGGGGTCCCTACGCATTGTGCAACGAGTTCGAGCGGATAGATGTGATAAGCGACAGGGATTTCAACGATATTCCTGCGGGTTCGTCTTTAGGCAGTGTGGTGGAACTTCTTGCCGCATCGGCCAAACCGTTTATCGACAGCGGTTACGACCCGTCGTACGGTTGGCCGGACGGCAATGCTCCGGCCGCTTATTATCGGGACGGTGAACCTATCATGTGCGGCACTGCGGGCGAGGGAGGATTCTCTCCGGTTTACGGGGTGTTGTCGGACCTTCGTGCGGAAGATTTGAAATTGCTCTATTTTAGTTATGTGGGATGCATGTATCTTTCGTTTCTCGAAGAACCGGCCGTCAAGGAGCACACGTTTACCGTTACCATGCAGGATGCTGCAGGCCGGACGTTGAGCTGTACGTTCGAATATACATTTTGATTTTCTGTGCCTGCCGGGCCGACTGCCCGGTACAGCGGAGCGGGAACAAAAGAACAGGCTGCCGATGAAAGTCGGCAGCCTGTCGCGTGTCGTAGCGAAGGGAGCGGTTTACTGGGCTCCGCCGGTCATGGATTTGAAGAGGGCGTTGTATTTTTCGTACTTGGCCATCATGCCGTCCAGGTCGCGGATGCGGAACGTGACGTTCTTGAGCAGTTCCACGGTGCCCACGTTGGTCGGGTCGCTCGCATAGGCCTTTTCGAGATAGGGAACCGCTTTGGCATATACCTGGAATGCCTTGTTGAGTTCCGCATCGTATTCGTCCTGCGTAGCGAAAGTAGCGGCGCGCGAATTGACGTCTTCGAGAATGGCTTCGGCCTGCTTGATATAGACGATGCCGAGGTTGTTGTTCGCTACATAGCTGTCGGGAACGAGTTCGGCCATCTTGGTGAATGCCTCTATCGCCTTGTCGTATTGGTTGTTGGAGACATACAGTACCCCCAGCGCACTCCACATGTCGGCGTTGGTCGGGTCGCTTTCGGCCGCCTGCTGTACGATGGTGAGTATGTTGTCGGGGTTCTCTCCGAGGAATACGTATGCTTCCGAGAGGCTTTCGATGATTTTGGAATCCGTCGGATACATGGCCATGCCCTTTTCCAGGTATTGCTTGGCGGTCTGTATCGCATTCGGGTCGGCCATGGCGTTGCCGCGGTAGGCGTGGTATATCAGGTAGTATATTTCGGGGTCCGAGATGTCGGCATTGCCGGCGCTGATTTTTTCGGCCGCCGTCAGGTATTCGATGCTCTGGGGGTACTTCTGGGCGAGCATGAAGGCCAGACCGGCGTCGTGCAGCAGGGAGTAGAGGTCGGCCTCGGAGATGGTGGCTCCGGGCATCTGGGCCACTTCGTAGGCGCTGATGAACATGTTGCCCGCCTCTTCGTACATGCCGAGCGGGAAATAGAGGGCTCCCGTCTTGGAATATTCGTCGTATGCCTGTTTGAGTCCTTCGTTCACTTTCTCGGCAGTCTTCTGATTGCTCCCGTCGAGTTCGTAGGCTTTTTCATACGCTTCTACCGACTTTTGGAGTGCACCGGGATATATCTCCTTGGTCATTGTCCACGATACGGGAATGGCCAGTTCGTCGAGGTAGATGTCCATGTACGGAAATATACCCTTGGTGTAGACCTTGCCGTTGAGTTCCACGACCTCGGCAGCGGTAGGTTCGCCGAACAGGGTGGTAAGCGTGACAACGTCGATGCCGTCGTAAAGGTGTTTGGATACTGCCGTCGCGGCTTCGTAGAATATTTCGCCGCGGTGTATCCATGTGGCGGCCTTGCCCGATTTCTTCGGGTTGGCGATATCGGCGTCGGAACGCTCTATCTTGTTCAGCAGGCTCTTTTCGTTGATGGTCACCTGCTGTGCGGAGAGCGACGGGCCGCAAAGACAGACTGCGGCAGCCGCCAGCATCAATATGCGCTTCATGGTAAGAAATGATTTAAGTTATTGTTTCTCGTAATGGTTGAATATTGTCTTTGTTTATCGGTTCTCTCTGCTCCGGTCGAATGTCCGTTTGTCGCGGGTTTCCGGTGCGGCCGGCGGTCACGCTTCGTTCACCCCGCCGTTCTCTTCCGCAGCAATTATCGTTCCGTCGCTCTCCCCTTCGGGCTCTTCGCTTTTGGGAACGGCCATGACGGAGGCTATCGAGTCGCCCGCGCGGAGGTTGATGACCTTCACCCCCTGAGTAGCCCTTCCGGCCAGCCGGATGTCGGAGGCGGCGGTGCGTATCGCCGTTCCGTTGCGGGTGATTATCATCAGGTCGTATTCGTCGGATACCGACTGGATGGAAACCACCTTGCCGGTCTTTTCGGTCACCTGCATCGTCTTGACGCCCTTGCCGCCGCGGTTGGTCGTGCGGTAGGCTTCCAGGTCGGTGCGCTTGCCGTAGCCGTTCTCGCTGAGTACGAGGATGTCGTTGGCGCTCGCCGGTTCCATGCATATCATACCCACCACGCGGTCGTCGCCTTCGATGGTGATGGCCCGTACGCCGGCTCCCGTGCGGCCTATCGGGCGTACCTTCTCTTCAGGGAACCGGATGGCCTTGCCTTCGCGGGCGGCGATGATGATGTCGGCGCGGCCGCTGGTCAGGTTGGCGTCGATGAGCTGGTCGCCCTCCTTGACGGTGATGGCATTGACGCCGTTCTGGCGGGGCCGGGAGTAAGCCTCCAGTTTCGTCTTCTTGATGATGCCTTCGCGCGTACACATGACGATGTAGTTGTTCTCGACATACTCCTTGTTGTCGAGCCCGCGCACGTTGATGTAAGCACGTATCTTGTCGTCCGGTTCTATCTGGATGACGTTCTGTATGGCGCGTCCCTTCGAGGTGCGCGTTCCCTCCGGAATGTTGTAGACCTTGAGCCAGTAGCAGCGTCCCTTTTCGGTGAAGAAGAGCATCGTGTCGTGCATCGAGGCCACATAGATGTGTTCGATGAAGTCTTCGTCGCGTGTGGCGCTCGCCTTGACGCCCACGCCGCCCCGGTGCTGCGTCCGGTATTCGGCCAGCGGAGTGCGCTTGATATAGCCCATGTGCGAAATGGTGATGACCATCTCGTCGTCGGCATAGAAATCTTCCGGATTGAACTCTTCGGCACTCATGACGATTTCCGTGCGGCGTTCGTCGCCGTACTTCTCCTTTATCTCCAGCGTTTCGTCCTTGACGATGCCCAGGCGCATCTCGCGGCTGGCCAGCACGCGGTTGTAGTACTCGATGCGTTCGAGCAATTGCGCATACTCTTCTTCTATCTTGCTGCGTTCCAGTCCGGTCAGCGCACGAAGCCTCATGTCGATGATGGCCTGTGCCTGTACCTCGCTCAGGCCGAAGCGCTCCATGAGAGCCGCCTTGGCGATGTCGGGCGTCTGGGAGCCCCGTATGATGGAGATGATTTCGTCGATGTGGTCGAGAGCGATGAGCAGTCCACGGAGGATATGGGCGCGTTTTTCGGCCTGGTCGAGGTCGTAGCGCGTGCGGCGCTCCACCACGTCGTGCCTGTGGTCCACGAAATGGCGGATGAGATCCTTCAGGTTCAGCAGGACGGGCCGGCCGTTCACCAGCGCGATGTTGTTTACCGGGAAACTGGTTTGCAGTTGCGAGTGTTTGTAGAGGGTGTTGAGTACCACGCTCGCCACGGCGTCGCTCTTGAGGATGATGACGATGCGCGTACCGCGGCGGTCGCTTTCGTCGTTGATGTACGAGATGCCGTCGATTTTCTTCTCGTTAATCATGTCGGCAATCTGACGTATCATCTCGGCCTTGTTCACCTGATAGGGAATCTCCGTCACGACGATGCACTCCCGGCCGCTGTGAGTGTGCTCTATTTCTGTTCGGGCCCGCATGACGATGCGTCCGCGTCCCGTTTCGAGCGCCTCACGCACCCCTTCGTAGCCGTATATGATGCCTCCCGTCGGAAAGTCGGGAGCTTTCACGTATTTTGCCAGTTCGGAGACTTCGATGTCCGGATTGTCTATGTAGGCTGCTATCGCGTCGCATACTTCCGAAAGGTTGTGGGGCGGCAGGTTGGTGGCCATGCCCACCGCGATGCCCGACGAGCCGTTCACCAGCAGCAGCGGGATGCGGGTGGGGAGCACGGAGGGTTCCTGCAATGTATCGTCGAAGTTGTTGACGAATTCCACCGTATTCTTGCCGATGTCTGCCATCACCTCGTCGGCTATCTTGCGCATGCGGGCCTCCGTATAACGCATGGCCGCGGGGCTGTCGCCGTCCATCGAACCGAAGTTACCCTGACCGTCCACCAGCGGGTAGCGCATGGCCCACGGCTGTGCCATGCGGACCATGGCGAAGTAGACCGAGCTGTCGCCGTGGGGGTGGAACTTACCGAGCACGTCGCCGACGATACGGGCGCTCTTACGGTGCGGCTTGTCCGAATAGAGGTTCAGTTCGTTGCTCATATCGAAGAGGATGCGCCGGTGTACGGGCTTCAGGCCGTCGCGCACGTCGGGAAGCGCGCGGGAGACGATGACCGACATCGAATAGTCGATATAGGCGGTCTTCATCTCTTCCTCGATGTTTATCCGGATTATCCTCGGTTCGGCGGGTGTCTCTTTAGTTTCTTCTGACATATCTGCTGATGTTCAAAACTATCATGAAATAATCGTGTAAAGATACGATTATTTTGGATTATGTACAAAATAAGCCTCTCCCTTTTTCTCCCCCGGACAGCCGGTGCGGAGAGGGTTCCGGCTCTTTCCGGCTTCGCCTCCGGAGGTGTTGCGGGGTGTGCGTGTACGGGTTCCGGCCGAACGGAACGGGGTCTCCGAAATTTCCGGAGACCCCGTTCATGCCGCCCGTTCTGTCGTTGGCACGGCGGATGTATCCGTCAGCCTTGCGGATAGACTTTCAGCGTACCTCGGAACGTGCCCTTGACGGTATAGCCTGCGTCGCTGACGAAATCGAACTGCATGTCGTACGACTCTTCCGTGCTGGAGACCGTCATGGTGCCTGTCCGGATGCACGCTTCTCCCGTGTATTCGCTTCCGGCCATGCGGACGTACCACGTTCCGTTCGGGAAGGTGGGATGGCCGTAATAGCCGAATGCGCCGCCACTGATGTCGCCGGCCTGGGGCGTCAGGTCGGGGTAGTTGCCGAAATTGACCGTTACGGTATAGGTACCGTCCGGAATGCGGTATTCGTTGTCGTCGTTGGCCGCTATCGGTTCGGTGTAGAGGAGAATGTTCAGCCGGTCGCCCGAGCCGGTGTAGGCCGCTCCGTCGAAGCTTAACCCTTCGCTCCAGAGGCGGAGTTCCCAATCGGTGTAGGGCTGGTCGCGGAAGTCGTTGTTGGGGCGCACCAGCACATAGCTTTCGGTGAGCGTTCCGAACTCCACGTGTTCGGTAAGGGTGCTGATATAGTCGGGTTTTCCCGCTTGCGAGACCTTTACCTCCACCGGGCCGACGCCGTCGGCGTCGGTAGTCAGGACAATACGTCCCGTCCGCGCTTCGGCCTCCTCATTTCTGCCGACACTTACGCTGATGCTGTTCATCCCTTCGTTTTCCGATGCGGCAATCCAGCCGGTCGTCTCCGTGTCGTACTCCGTCTTCATGAACCATTCGCAGTTTACGGCTTCGACATCTATGCGGTAGCTTTCCTGGCCGATGTAATCGAAGGAGAGGCCTTCGGAGGGGGTGGCTCCGTTCGTCAGTGTGACGTTCAGGGAAGGGAGCAGCTCTTTTGCCTCCTGTGTGACGCGTACCGCCTTCGCGGGTACTGCGGCATCGCTGGGCGTAACGGTGATGTCCGCCGTGCGTCGGGCCGGTTCGGGATTCGGGGATGCGGTGACGGAGAATTTACCGTCGCTCTCCGTGACGGTGAGCCAGCTGCGGCCTGATTCCGCTATGTCGGTACTCCATGTCAGGTCGTTTCCCTCCACGGTTACGATGACCTCCTGCGGCCTGTCGTCTTCCGCCCCGAAAGTGAGTGCGGCCGGATTGACCGATAGGGAATAGGTCTGGGGACGGTCGGAACCCTGCTGGGTTATCGTAACCATGCGCGATTTGACCTTGAAGTTGTCCGTTTTGACGGTCAGGGAGGCTGTCCTCGGTTCGCTTTTCAAATTGTCCCGTACCGTTACGTTCAGTTTTCCGGCCGTCCGTTCTTCTACCGTGACCCATTCGGAGGCTCCGGCGGAGAGGGTATATTCCCAGGTCACGCCCGAAGCCGTGACAGTGAGCTCCTGAGCGGCCGCCCCCTCTGCTGCGAAAGAGAGCTGTCCGGGCGTTACGTCGAGCGAGGGGAGTTCGGTATCCGTTTTATTGCATGCGGCCAGTGCGATACATGCTGCCGCGATGTATGAAAGTCGTTTCATGTGTGCAAGGTTTAAGATTCATGTTTCGTCTTGTCCGAGGGAGCCCCCTATGCCTCTGCGGGAGGGGCGACGTACCAGCCTATCGTAATGAGGTCCTGGGTACCGGTCATGTCGAGCATCGTACCGAAAATCACCCGGCCGTCAGGTGAAACGGAGTTGATATAACCGGTCGGGACGTAGATACCGTAGGTGTCGTGTACCCATTCTTCCACGGAACCGAGTTCTGTATTCGTGTTCAGGTCGTACACGACTCCGGAGGAGAGGTTCATGGTGCCCAGACCGATGAATGCGATACCGTCGTCCGTGATATGAATGCCGACGGAGCCGCCGTAGTCTTTCACTACAGTGGTCGTTTCGGTTTCCGTATTGTAAAAGGCGGCGTATTGCGTCCGGACGATATCCATGCGGTTGTCGGCCAGTGTTTCGATGCGGTAACTGCCGGCTATCCATTTGCCCGTGGCGCTTATCTTCGTATATTCGGCGGTGCAGATGATGCCGTCGGCGAGGTTGTAGTCCATCTCCTCCCCGAAGGCGTCGAGCATCTTGACAGGTTTGATTTCGTGGACGTCCTGTCCGACGTAATCCACTTTCCATTCGCCTCCGTCGCGTTTCCAGTAGACCATGCCGAAATCGAGATTTTCCCATGTCGTACCGTAGATGACCGAGCCGTCGGCCGAGATGCCCCGTGCCATGATACCGTACCAGAACGCTTCGTCCCGGAAATTTTTGGCAGGCATCGGAAGTTTCTCGGCGACGCCGTCCGTCCAGAGCAGCGGCCAGGTGAGTCCCTCTTCGCCGTTGCTCTCTTTGGCGAAGCCTACCCAATATCTGCCGTCGGCAGAGCTGCCCTGTACTTCGGGTTGAAACTGGAATCCGGCGGGAGCTTCGGGAACGATGATATCGCCGGTAGTATTGATGGCTATCTGTCCGCCGTTTGAGTTGGAAAGGAACATCAGCCCCTGGTCGGTGATGGCGATGGTCTGGCTGATGAAATAGAGCGATTCGGGAAACGGGCCGAATTCGTACCGTTCTTCGGTCTCGACGTCGATGATGACCGGCGAGTATTGCCACGAATCGTCCGGTGCGACCGAGATGATGTAGCCGCCGGCGTATTTGCCGCCCGGCGACATGGCCGAACTCGCAAATTCGTCGAGTTTGCGGTAGCGTGCGAAAGAGGAGTCTTTCGGCAGTTGGTTGATGCGGATGGTTTGGGTTGCCCGGTCGGCCTGGATGGTGACCGTTGTCTTGCGTTCCTGGTCGGTATCGTTATCGTCAGCGGTTAGCGTAAGGGTGTGTTCGTCGGTACGCTCGGCTTTTATCCATGATGCGTTCGGGGTGGCCTGCCACGTCGCCGGAGAGGCATCGACGGTTATCGTCAGCGGTGTATTGTCTTCGCCCAGAAAGGAGCAGGCTGCCTGACTGAGATTAACGTACTGTAAATTTTCCGTTCCCTCGTTGCAGCCGTTCAGGACCGAAACTGCGAAAAGCGCCGCTGCGACGCCTTTCGGAAGCAAACATCTTTTCATTTCGTTTTAGATTATTGAATTGTTAGGTAAATAGGGTGTGTGGATATGAAATCCCATATCCTCGTATGTATGCAAACATAATGATAAAATAAATATTATATATGCAGTGTTAAGATGTTTTCGTATTTCTTTTGTGAAGAAATATATTCCTCCGGTAAGAGGCGGAGTTGTACGTTCCGTTGTTTTAATGAACGGTTTTCGCTGATGTTTGTCTTGTTTCCTGTACTGCGGCAGGAGAGGTTGCAAGGCGTCGAAAGAGAGGGGGTACCAATACGCAAGGGGATGACTGCCGAGCAGTCATCCCCTTGCGTATTGGTATTGCGGACGGTCTATCGGAAATCTATCACTTCGTAGTCGCCGTAAAGCGACGGGTCGAACAGGAACATGGTTTTGTCAATCTCCTCGAGGGGGATAATCCGGTCGATGGTGACGGTGAGTTCTTCGCCCTGATAGTCGTAGTTCAGCGCCACGGGCATGCCGTCTTCCGCACTCACGTACAGCGTTATCGTTCCGTTGCCGTAACGGTCGCTGCGCGGAACGAGTTTGACCTTTTCCACTGCCTTGCGTTTGAGCTCGGCCGGCCCCGTATAGGTACTTTCGAACTCTTCCGGGGCGAACTCGAAGGCGCGCGTGGGGTTGTTCAGGATGTTGTGCGAACCGGTGTCGGCTGCGTCGATGACCACCTCCTTGTCGGCCGCATAGATTTCGTAGCGGTTGGTGCCGTCGCTGAACTGCTCCTGTTTCTGGAGCTTGATGCGGTAGCGGTCGCCGCTGACGAAATAGTTGCCGCTCATGTTCCCCATGCCTTGGGCCGACACGGTGAAACGTACTTCGTAATTGCCGTACGAAGCGAAGGTTTCGGCAATGTGGCGGAGGATGCTTTCGCTTGTTTCGTCGGCTTTTGCGGACGATGCCGCTGCGACCAGTGCGGCCGCTATCAGGATGAATCTTTTCATGGTATCGGTATCTGTTTGTTGCGTTGTACGGCAGATTCCTGCTGTGTCCCCTCTCCGGAGAACGTAGCATTCGTTCGGTTATTGTGTCTGCTGCAGTGCCCTCATACGTCGAGCTCCTCGTCGTCGTAGGAGAGAAGGATGTCTTCGAGCTGGCGCATGTCGGTCACGATGACCTCACGCGGCTTGCTGCCGTCCTGCCTGCCCACGATGCCCATCTTTTCCAGTTTGTCCATGATGCGGCCCGCCCGGTTGTAGCCGAGGCGGAAGTTGCGCTGGATGGCCGATGTGGACCCCTGCCGGTTCTGGACGATGAAGTGGGCCACCTGTATCAGCATGTTGTCGGAGTCGGCCGTCTCTTCGCCTCCTCCTCCGTTGCCGCTTCCGGTCGTCCCTTTGAGCTCGAAGAAGGGGAGTTCGAAAGGCCCGTCGTATCCCTCCTGCTGGCTGATGAAGGAGGTGAGGTTCTCGATTTCGGGCGTATCGAGGAAAGCGCACTGCATTCGGGTAAGCTCTCCGTTGAGGTAGAGCAGCATGTCGCCCATGCCGATGAGGTTGTTGGCCCCCGGCTGGTCGATGATGGTACGTGAATCCACCATGGAGACCACCTTGAAGGCGATGCGGGCCGGGATGTTGGACTTTATCAGTCCGGTGATGACCTTCACGTCCGGACGCTGCGTCGCCACGATAAGGTGGATGCCCACGGCGCGCGCCTTGGCGGCAAGCCGCGTGATGGGGATTTCCACTTCGCGGCCGGCGGTCATAATCATGTCGGCGAACTCGTCGATGACGACCACGATGTAGGGCATGAAGCTGTGACCGTCGCGTTTCTTGAGCTTTCCGGCCTGGATGCGGGCGTTGTAGTCGGCGATGTTGCGTTCGCCCGCCCGGTTGAGCAGCGTGTAGCGCTCCTCCATCACCATGACCAGCGAGTTGAGCGTGTTTACCGCCTTGCTCGTGTCGGTGATGATGGCGCTCTCCTCGCCCTCCATTTTGGCGAGGAAGTGCCGGTCGAGTTTGGCGTATGCCGACAGCTCCACCTGTTTCGGGTCGATGAGGACGAACTTCAGCTCGGCCGGGTGTTTCTTGTAGAGCAGCGAGGCGATGATGGCGTTCAGACCGACCGATTTGCCCTGTCCGGTGGCGCCCGCCACGAGCAGGTGGGGCATTTTGGTAAGGTCGCCGATGTATATCTCGTTGTATATCGTCTTGCCCAGAACGATGGGAAGCCGGTACTGGCAGTCCTGGAACTTGACGGACTTCACGACCGAAAGCATCGACACGATTTCGCGCGTGCTGTTCGGTACCTCGATGCCTACCGTACCGCGTCCCTGGCCGAGCGTGACGATACGGATACTCTGCACCTTGAGTGCGAGGGCGATGTCCTCCTCCAGGTTGCGGATGCGCGATACCTTTACTCCCTGTGCGGGCTCTATCTCGTAAAGCGTCACCGTCGGCCCTATCGTGGCCTTTATCTTGTCGGTTATCCGGATGCCGAAATCCTCCAGCTTCTCGCGGATGATGTTCTTGTTTTCGCGTATCTCGTCTTCCGAGATACGGATGCCCACGCTGTGGTCTTTCAGGATAACCCATGAGGGGCGTTGGTAGCGGGGCAGGGTACGGGTGGGGTCGCGGAAATCGTCGGCCTCCTCCTCTGCTTCGGTATCCTTGTAGTCCGTCTTGACGATTTCGATGCCCTCCTCGTCGCTGACCACGACACCGCCGGCGCCGAGCGTGGCCGGCGTGCGTGTCGGACGCAGCGTCGAAGCCTTGATGCGTTCGCCCTGTTCGTCCACCACGATGAAGTCGTCTTCCTCCTCTTCGATGAAGGGGGATTCGGCTGCGTCGTTCCCGTCGTTTCCGGCCGTCGCTCCGGTATGGCCGGCGGGTAGTTCTTCGTTGTCCGTCCGGTCGCCGTTGCTGACGAAGATGCCTTCCGCCTCCTGTTCATCGGAGGGATAGACCGTGAGGGTCTCCTCGGTTCCGGATACGGCCGTCCGCTCCGTTCCGGCCCTTTCGGCGGATTCCGTTCCGATTGCCTCTGACGCGATGTCGGATGCGGCTTTCGCGGCGGGTACGGTATCGGGCGTATAATAGTAGTTGGCCGCTTCCATGTCTTCACGCAGCCGCTCCTCTTCGGCCTGCCGCTGTGTGTCTTCCTTTCCCTTGAAGGGATGGACGGGAATTTTCCCCATGAGGTCGGTAGCCCCTTTGGCTACCGACGAACCTACGCGGTTGACGACCTTGATGGTGCTGCGGTTGATATAGACCGCGATGAGTATCCAGCAGACTGCGAGCAGCAGTCCGAGCCCGGCCGTCCCTATCACCGAACGGAGCCAGTCGGCCGCGGCGATGCCCGCTTGTCCGCCGAGTCCCGTGCCGAAGATGCCCCAGCGTGTGCCGAAAAGATAGCCGAGCGAGAGCGAGCCGAGTATCATGACGATGAGCGTCGTCCGTACCGAACGGTTCAGGAAGAGCGGCCGGACGCGCATGATGCGCAGCGAGAGAATGAGCAGTACAACGGGAATGCCTATGGCGAAGACACCGAACCACTTGCCGACGAGTGCCGAGCCGGTGATTGCTCCCAGCTTGCCCGCATGGTTGGCGACGTTGTCCACCGCGCTCCAACTGAGTCCTTCGCGCAGGGCGGCCTGGTCTTCGCTCCAGGTGAAGTAGTAGCTGACGACGGCGAGCAGGAAGAAGAGCGACACGAACAGGAGCAGGAATCCGTATATCCAGCGTTCCGTTTCTCCTATTTTCCTGCCTGCGAACAGCCTGGCGGCTGTTCCGGTACTTTTCGCTTTCGTCTTTTCCTGTTTTGCCATGGTGCGGCTTTTCTGCTGTTCGGGCAAAGATAATAAAAATGTGCGAGGGTGCTGCCGGCCTGTCGCGCCGGGTGCGGTGTCAGAGTCGGGAAGCCCGTTCCCGGAGCCGTTCGGCATAGGGAACTCCTGCGGCCGAAAGAAAGGTATAGACCGGGACATGTCCTCTTTCGGCCCGCAGTCCATGGCGGTCGAGCAGCGATGCGGTTCGTCGGGCGATGGCCGGTGCGGGGTCGATGATTTCGATTGCGGCGCCGGCCTCGTCTGCGATGACCTCGGCCAGAAAAGGATAATGGGTGCAGCCGAGGACGATGCGGTCGGCGCCCGCTTCTACCAGCGGCGCGACGGCCCGGTGTACGAGTTGTCGGACGGCGGGCGTGTTTTCCTCGCCTCTTTCGACCGCTTCCACGAACCCCTCGCCTACGGCAGGCAGTATCCGGACGCCGGCGGCGTATTTGCCGCTCAGTTCGCCGAACCAGTCGCTTCCCAGCGAAGCGCGTGTGGCGAGCACCCCGATGATGCCGCTGCGGGTGGTGGCCGCGGCCGGCTTGATGGCCGGCTCCATCCCGACGAAGGGAACGGGATAGGCTGCCCGCAGCCGTTTGACGGCTATCATCGTGGCCGTATTGCAGGCCAGTACGATAAGTTTGGTTCCTGCGCCGAGCAGCGTGCGCACGGCATCGTCGATATAGCCGGCCACCTCTTCGGCGGGCTTTTCGCCGTAGGGGCAGTGTGCCCCGTCGCCGTAGTAGACGACCGACTCCTCCGGCAGGGCTTTGCGCAGCTCCCGCCAGACGGAGAGGCCGCCCATGCCTGAATCGAAAACACCTATCGGGGAATTGTCCATACGGTACAAAGGTAGGGATTTTATGCGTGCGTGGTACCGGGAAAACGGCGGTCGTTGCATGCCGTCGGGAAAGGACGGCCGTTGTCCCGCTCGCTTGCGTTACGGTGGCCGGGCGGGGTATTCGTTCCTTCTGTCGGGTCTCGGCGTATGCGGCGGACGCTTTGCGGAGACGGGGCGTTGTGCGGGCGGGCGGCCTGACGATTGACGGCATGATTTTGAAAGGCCGGCAGCGGGGATTGTCGTCCTCCGGCTATCTTAATTATGACAGCGTGGCATACTGCGCAGGCGTTGGCTGCGTGGCCGGAGAGGTATTTGTCATCTGACGGTGCGCGGCAGGTACGATGCCGTGGTGTTGTACCTGATGTTATTTGTATGGGGTGGCGGGAGTTGTGAGTCCGGCAGATGCGCAGGGCGACGAGGAGTGCACAGCGTTGACGGCGTTGTCGTTTTCGTCGGGGAAGCGGTGTGTTTGCCCGGCACTCCCGGAAGGTCGTCTGCGGCGGTTCCGGCCCGGATGGTGACGGGTTTTCTGCGGTAGGTGTCCGGCACCGGGTCGGGGCTGTGAAACGGTGGCTGCGATTCGGCAGTTCGCGCGGAGCGCCGTATCGGCGTATCTCTTTTCGGTGCGGAGAGGGGCGGTTATTGAAGCTCCTCCAGCGAGCGGACGTAGGCGATGATTTCGTCGGCGATATGCCGGCTGTCCATACCGTCGCAGATAACCGTCCGGTCGGCCTGCGCATAGTAGCTTTCCCGTTGGGCGAGCGTGGTGCGGACATACTCTCGGATGCCGGCCTCGTCGAGTCCCGCTATCCGGGGGCGCCGGTCGCGGCGGCAGGCGAGCAGAATATGCACCAGACGTTCCTGAGAGGAGGCGAGATAGACGATGCGGCCCCGTTGCCGCATGAGCGACAGGTTGCGTTCGCTGCACGGCAGGCCGCCGCCCGTGGCTACGACGGTATTCCCTTCCTGCGGAATGGCGGCGAGCGCTTCCGTCTCCAGTTGCCGGAACACCGTTTCCCCCTCCTCGGCGAAGATGCGGGCGATGCTCTTCCCGGCAGTCTCCTCCACCAGACAGTCGGTATCGGCGAAAGTGTATCCGAGGGCCCGTGCCACGCGCCGGCCCGTTGAGCTTTTGCCGCATCCCATGAAGCCTGTGAGATAAATGGTCATCGTATGGTGTGCTTCGGTCAGAAAAGGTCAAGCTGTTGGATGTCGGGGTTGCGGGTTTCGTCCTCCTCCTCCGGCCGTTCGATGATGAGGTCGTCGTCGACCGCCGTTACGGTGGTGCGGCGGATACTCCGGTTGCCGTTCTGCAGGGCATCCTGTTCCCCGTCATCGCCGTCGGGGTCGGGGGTCGTCGGCTCCGTCGTCCGGCCTGCGGCATCTGGAACCTCCGGCTGCTCCCCGTTTTGGGACGCATCGTTTTTCTGGTCACCGCTTTCCGGCGATGGGGCCGGCGTGTCCGGCAGGTCGTTCGCTGTGCCATCTGCCTCTCCGTTCCCGTTGCCTGCGGATGTCTCGTCGGGGTCGGGTCGGAGCGGTTCGGTAAAGCGGAGCGACGCCACGTCGTAGGTGGTGAGCCGTTTTCCCTTCGCCCGGTGGCTCTTGACGCCGATGAACTGCTCCACGTCCACCAGGTCGGCGGGACGCGTACGGTGGGCGCCGCCGTAGGTGATTTCCAGCTGCGGATAGCGGTCGGCCGACAGGGCTGTCATCCGCGAGCGGGGGTTGGAGTCGTCGATGAAGGACTGCATGCGGTTGTCGCTCGCTTCGGCAGCGAAACGCTTCAGGTAATAGTAACGGCTGTCGGCGTCGTAGTATGCGACGCTGTATATCCGGTCGGGTGCGTACTTCTCCACCCGGATGGTATCTTCCGGGAAGTGGTGGCCGGTGTCGTATCCGGTGGTATAATACTGGCCTTTGGACGTGAAGACGATGATTTTGTCGTCGCCCTGGAACTCGCCCAGCAGGCGTCCGCGGCCGTCGGTATTGAGCCGCATCACGTCCTCGTCGAACCAGATGTTCTGTCCGGCGAGGGTGGAGGCGCCTCGCTCTTTCACCTGTATCTTGTGGATGGCGTAGCGCGAGAAGAGATTCCCCTGCGAGCTGCGCCCCTTGATGGCGAGCTTGCTGAAGTCGAGGTCCACGATGGCCTTTTTCAGCCGCGTACGCTGTTTGAACATGATTTTGAGTACCTCGGCCTCTCCGTTGGGATTCACGCTCATGTAGAGGATGCGGCTGCCGGGCGTGCCTTTGGTGATGGCGTATTCGCGGTCGCGCGTGACGCCCTTGATGGCGCAGCGCTTCATCATGATGGGGCCCTTCTCGCCGTCGCGGTAGAGGACGTTGTAAATCGTCCGTTCGTCGTTGCGCTTGAAGACCCCGATGTACTGGATGCCGGGGGCATAGAAGGCCTTGTCGCTCACCTTTGTCACCAGATAGTTGCCTGCCTGGGTGAAGACGATTACCTCGTCGATGTCGGAACAGTCGCAGACGTATTCGTCCTTCTTCATGGCGTTGCCGATGCCGAAAAAGCCCCCTTCGCGGTCCACGTAGAGTTTGGCGTTGGCGACGACTACTTTCGCCGCCTCGATGCTGTCGAACTCCCGCAGTTCGGTGCGCCGTTCGCGTCCCTTGCCGTACTTCTCCTTTATCCGGCCGTACCAGGCGACGGCGTAGTCGGTCAGGTGTTCGAGGTCGTGGCGGACACGCTCCGTCTCCTCCTCGATGCCCTTTATCTGGTTGTCGGCCTTGGCGGAGTCGTATTTCGAGATGCGGATGAACCGCAGCTCGGTAAGCTTTACCACGTCCTCGTGCGTCACTTCGCGGCGCAGCAGTTTCTTGAAAGGTGCGAGCCGTTCGTCCACCGCCTCGTAAGCCTCTTCGCGCGATTTCTTGCCTTCGATAGCCTGGTAGATTTTGTTCTCGATGAAGATGCGTTCGAGGGAGGCCATGTGCCACTCCTCGTCGAGCTCCCCGAGGCGGATGCGCAGCTCGGTGCCCAGCAGATGTTTGGTGCGTTCGGCGCTCCGGCGCAAGATTTCGCTGACGCCGATGAAGTGCGGCTTCTCGTCGGAGATGACGCACGAGTTGGGCGATATGGAGACTTCGCAGTCGGTGAAGGCATAGAGCGCGTCGATGGTCTTGTCGGCCGATTCGTCGGCGCTTACGTGGACGATGATTTCCACCTTTTCGGCGGTGTTGTCATCCACTTTCCGTATCTTGATTTTTCCCTTTTCGTTGGCCTTGATGATGGACTCCTTGATGGACTCGGTCGTGGTGCCGTAGGGGATTTCGGTAATGGCGAGCGTGCGCTTGTCGATTTTGGAGATGCGTGCGCGCACCTTCACTACGCCGCCGCGCAGTCCGTCGTTGTAGCGCGACACGTCGATGAGGCCGCCCGTCTGGAAGTCGGGATAGAGCGTGAACGGTTCGCCCCGCAGACAGGCTACGGAGGCGTCGATGAGTTCGTTGAAGTTGTGCGGCAGGATTTTCGAGGCGAGGCCCACCGCGATACCCTCTACCCCCTGCGCCAACAGCAGCGGGAACTTCACGGGCAGCGTGACGGGTTCCTGGTTGCGGCCGTCGTAGGAGAGCATCCACTCCGTGGTCTTGGGATTGAACACCACGTCGAGGGCGAACTTGCTGAGCCGGGCCTCGATGTAACGCGGCGCGGCGGCCATGTCGCCCGTGAGGATGTTGCCCCAGTTGCCCTGCGTGTCGATGAGCAGCTCCTTCTGGCCGAGCTGCACGAGGGCGTCGCCGATGGAGGCGTCGCCGTGGGGGTGGTACTGCATCGTCTGGCCGATGATGTTCGCCACCTTGTTGTAGCGTCCGTCGTCGATTTTGCGCATAGCATGCAGAATGCGCCGGTGTACAGGTTTGAGGCCGTCCTCCACATGGGGTACGGCCCGTTCCAGTATCACGTACGACGCATAGTCCAGAAACCAGTCCTTGTACATGCCCGTCAGACGGTAGCGGGCCGTACCCGTTTCCGTGAGGCGCACGTATTTTTCGGACATCCGGCCTCGGCTCTCCGGCACGGCGTCCGTATCGTCCGCGTCCGTCATTCCGTCGTCGCCGGCATCCGCTCCGTCGGTCTCTTCTCCGAAACCTGCGGCGTTGCCCTCTTCGTCCGTATCGTCCGTACTGCCGGCCACCGCCGTTCCTTCCTCTTCCGGGTCCGTTGCCGCCCGTTCCTTGTTCCTTCTCTCTTCGCTCATCGTATCCTGGTTGGCCTGCGGCAGCCGGACCGCCGCAGGCTTTCGTTATGTTTCCGCGGGCGAAGGAGGGATGTTATCGCTTCCGGGAGATGTCCGGGGAGCCCGTCTTGTTGGGATTCTCCATGTCGGAGAGCCCGTTCTCGTCCCGGCGGAAATCCTCCGTCGCCTCTTTTGTCCCGTCCAGCGGCCCTGTTTCGTTCATCAGGCGTTCCGTATCCGCCTTTTCCGCTACACATTCGTTGGGGAAGTCGCCTTTGTACTTCCTGTCCAGTTCTTTTCCGTTCATAACCGTGGTTTTTAAAGTTGTCCGTAAGTCGCGGCATCGGTGCCGCTCTTCGCAATAACAAGTAAAAACCGTGCCGGAAAAGGTTCGCCGGCATTTTTTTCGCAATTCGGCTGCCGGCAGCCCTCTCTTCCCGCCCTTCGTGCGGATTATATCAGCTCGTCGATGTAGTCGGCCTCTATGCGCAGGTTGTTGATGATGAACTCCTGCCGGTCCGAGGTGTTCTTGCCCATGTAGAACTCGAGCATGTCGTGTATCGGGTCCTCTTTCGTCAGCCGCACCTGTTCCAGCCGCATGTTCTCGCCGATGAACTCCTTGAATTCGTCGGCGGATATTTCGCCGAGTCCCTTGAATCGCGTGATTTCGGGGTTCGGGCCGAGCCGGTTCACCGCCCGCTGCCGCTCCTCTTCGTTGTAGCAGTAGATTGTCTCCTTCTTGTTGCGCACCCGGAACAGCGGGGTTTGCAGCACGAAAAGGTGGTTGTTGCGTATCACGTCCGGAAAGAACTGCAGGAAAAAGGTCATGATGAGCATCCGGATGTGCATGCCGTCCACGTCGGCATCGGTGGCGATGATGACCTTGTTGTACCGCAGGTTGCCGATGTCCTCCTCGATGTTGAGCGCCGCCTGGAGCAGGTTGAACTCCTCGTTCTCGTAGACCACCCGCTTGGTCAGTCCGAAGCTGTTGAGGGGCTTGCCGCGGAGCGAGAAGACCGCCTGCGTCTGTACGTCACGGCTGGCGGTGATGGAACCGCTCGCCGAGTTGCCTTCCGTAATGAAAATCATGGTGTCGAACCGGCGGTCGTTCTTTTCGTCGCTCAGGTGTATCTTGCAGTCGCGCAGTTTCTTGTTGTTGAGGCTCACCTTCTTGGCCATTTCGCGCGCCTTCTTCTGGACGCCCGATATGGCTTTGCGTTCCTTCTCGTTGGAGGCCACCTTCTTGCCCAGCGCATCGGCCGTTTCGGGGTGCATGTGCAGGTAGTCGTCCAGCCGCTCCTTGACGAAATCCATGATGAAATTGCGCACCGATGGGCCTCCCTCGGCCACGTCCTTCGAGCCGAACTTGGTCTTGGGCTGGTTCTCGAACATGGGATTTTCGACCTTGATGCTGAGCGCCGCGATGATGGAGGTGCGCACGTCGGCCGGGTCGTAGTCTTTCTTGTAGAACTCCTTGACGGTTTTCGCCACCGCCTCCCGGAAAGCCGCCTGGTGAGTGCCTCCCAGTGTGGTGTACTGGCCGTTCACGAACGAGTAGTAGGTTTCGCCGTAGCCGCTGCCGTGGGTGATGACTACCTCGATGTCCTCGCCCGTCAGGTGGATGGGCGGGTAGAGCGGCTCTTCGGAGAGGTTGTCGTTGAGCAGGTCGAGCAGACCGTTCTTCGAAAGAAAGGCCTTGCCGTTGAACTTCACCGTCAGCCCCGGATTGAGATAGGTATAGCGGCGGAACATGGGTTCCACGAACTCGTAGTTGTAGGCGTAGTTGCCGAATATCTTTTCGTCGTCGTCGGGGACGAAGCTCACCCACAGACCGTTTTTTTCCTGCACCCCCTCCTCCCAGCGGTCCGAGAGCTCGTAGCCGCGCGAGAAGCTGACCGTGCGGGCCTGGCCGTCGCGCACGCTGCGGACGGTGAATTCGCTGGAGAGGGCGTTCACCGCCTTTACGCCGACGCCGTTCAGTCCGACCGACTTGCGGAACGTGGTGCTGTCCTCGAACTTGCCGCCGGTGTTCATCTTCGATACCGCATCGGCGAGTTTGTTGAGCGGTATGCCGCGTCCGTAATCGCGGATGGTGACGCGGCGTCCCTCGATGGTCACCTCGATGGTTTTGCCGTGCCCCATCATGTATTCGTCGATGGAGTTGTCCATCACCTCCTTGATGAGCACGTACATGCCGTCGTCGGACTGGCTGCCGTCGCCGAAGCGGCCCACGTACATGCCCGGTCGCTGCCGGATGTGTTCGTTCCATGCCAGCGTCTGGATGCTGTCGTCGTTGTAAGTCGATGCGTTGGTATTCCGGTTCTCTGCCATGAATGGTTATCGCTCCTTTTCGGTTTTCTTCTCCCGGCCGCGGATGGCGGCCAGTTCGCTGACGGTCCGTTCCCGTACTTCGGCGAGTACCTCCCGGACGGGGGTCTCCGCCACCTTTCCGGCGGGTACGGGCGGGGTGATGCGCACGGTGAAGGTGTTGCACCGTACCCGCCATCCCTTGATGAACGTTTTGGCTCCGTCGATGACACACGGCAGGATGGGAACTCCCGCCTCCCGCGCGAGCAGGAAAGCACCCTCCTTGAAGTTGTGCACCTCCCCGTCGCGGCTGCGCGAGCCCTCCGGGAAGATGATGACCGAGGTGCCGCGGTGCAGGTGTTCGAGTCCTTTGGACATGAATCCGAGCGTCTTGCGTACCGAGCCCCTGTCGTCCACCGTGATGTCGCCGTGCAGCCACAGCACCACCCCGAACAGCGGCCATTTGTAGACGCCGCTTTTGGCCACCCATTTGAAGTTAATCTTCGGCAGCACGTACATCAGCGGGATGTCCACCATGGATTGGTGATTGACCGTCACCACGTAGGCGCCTTTCGGGTCGATGTGTTCCCTTCCTTCCACGCGGAGCCGCCAGAGCGGGTTCAGGAAGAAGATGCTCCGTGCCCAGAAACGCGACGCCGCATGGAGCGCCTTCCGTTCCCGGTCGAACGCCACGGTGAGCGCGAAAAGCAGGAGCATGAAGACGAAGTAGGCGAGCGACCACGCCAGCAGGACGAGGTAGTATAGGATGGATACGATGGCTGTCAGCATGTTGCGAAGGTTTGGCCTCCTGTCGGGGAAGAATACATGTAAATTATGGAATCAGCTTGCAATTTTAGCAAAAATTCGCCTCAATTCCTAATCGTCTTCTTTTTGTTTTTGTTAAGATGCTGTTATGCTGTTTGTTGACCGGCAGCAGCGGACGATGTGCAGCGGTATGGATTATTTTGATTATTTTTGTCCCGTAACGCTGTTATCAATCTAACACACAATATGCAATGAAAAAGGCATTCGTTTTCCCCGGACAGGGGGCCCAGTTCGTGGGCATGGGTAAAGACCTTTACGACAACATTCCCGAGGCGAAGGAGCTGTTCGAGCGAGCCAACGAGATACTCGGTTTCCGCATTACGGACATCATGTTCGCCGGTACGGACGAGGAGCTGAAACAGACGCGGGTGACGCAGCCGGCCATTTTCCTCCATTCGGTCATTCTGGCCAAGAGCCTCGGTGCGGCGTTCGTGCCCGACATGGCTGCGGGACATTCGCTCGGTGAATTCAGTGCGCTGGTGGCTACCGGTGCGCTCAGCTTCGAGGAGGGGCTGAAGCTGGTCTCCAAACGTGCGCTCGCCATGCAGCGTGCTTGTGAAATCAATCCTTCGACCATGGCTGCCGTGCTTGCCCTGCCCGACGAGACGGTAGAGCGGATATGCGCAGAAACCGAGGGCGTGGTGGTGCCGGCCAACTACAACTGCCCTGGCCAGCTCGTCATATCGGGTTCCAACGAGAGTGTGGAGCGGGCGTGCGAGGCGCTCAAGGCCGCGGGTGCGAAACGGGCGATGAAACTCGCCGTGGGCGGTGCGTTCCATTCGCCGCTCATGGAGCCGGCCCGCGAGGAGCTCAGCCGTGCCATCGAGGAGGCGGTTATCGTGGCTCCGTCCTGTCCCGTTTACCAGAATGTGGATGCGCTGCCGCATACCGACCCGGCTGAAATCAAGGCGAACCTCATCGCACAGCTCACCGCGCCGGTGCGCTGGACGCAAATCGTGCGCAACATGGTGGCCGACGGTGCCGCTTCTTTCACCGAACTCGGTCCCGGCAAGGTACTTCAGGGCCTTGTGGGCAAGATAGCCCCCGGGGTGGAGGTCACCTCGATACAGGCGCTGTAACGGGTTCCGGCGAGGCCGGTAGGGTCCGATGACCCGCGAAGGTGCGTCGCCGGAGCGGTTGTCCCCGTTTTCGCGGATGTTCCCGAATCGCCCTGGCCCGGAAGAACTTGAAAAGGAAGGCGGCACCCCATACAGGGGGGCCGCCTTTTATCGTCCGCTTCGGTGCCGGGCCGGAACTCCGTTACGTATCCGGTACCGTCGGATGCGGCGAGTGCCGGGTTATTTGTCGTCCGGGCGGTAGAGGTTCGCTTCGACGTATTGGCGGAGCGTACCCTTTTCCTGCATCTTTTTGAGTCGTTCGAGTTTTCCGTTCCGTCCCAGCAGGTCGCGGTTCCGGTCGTAAAACGCTATCGAATATTCGATGGCCCGCGTGGCCCCTGCGGTCCGGTCTTCGTCCGACAGACCGCGCGGAGAGAGCGTCATTTTGCCGAGCGTGCCGTTTTCGCTTTTCAGTTCGAGTAATCCGGCTGCATACCCGCCTGTATAAACGGTCATCTGTTCCTCGAAGTATTTGGCGTCGTCGAGGAACGCGGTGAGTGTCGGGTCGAGGCTTATCCGGATACTCGGTGTCTCTCGAAGCCAGGTGTCGATGAATTTGCCGATTGTCCGGCGGTCGAAACTGTCGGCTTCGAGAGGGGTTTCCGTCAGCCATTCGACGCACTCCAAAACGTTTGGCTCGTAATGGTAATAGGCTTCCGGGGCGGTTTGCAGGAAGTTTTGCGGGATGAGCGGCTCCTGCGCGTGCAGGGAGGCGGGGACGATGACGACGAGCGTTGCTGCGATGAGTCCTTTCATGTTCATGGTCTGTCGTTTTGAAGTCCGTTCGGTTACAGTTTCTTGAGTGCGAGGCGTATGACCTCCTCTACCCCTGCGGAGGGGGTCTCCTTCAGGATGGATTGTACGGCTTTTTCGGAAGCCGCCTTGCCGAATCCCAGCATCGTGAGAGCCGCTGTCGCTTCGGTGCGGGTTTCGTCCGTTCCGGCTGCGGTGGTCTGCGCGGGCGAGCCCGTTCCGGTACTGCCCAGTCCGGCCGCCTTGTCTTTCAGCTCGACGATGATTTTCTGGGCCGTTTTCAGACCGAGCCCCTTGACGTTCTTGAGCAGTACGGCGTTTTCGGTTGCCAGAATGTTGGCCAGCTCCGCCGGAGAGTAGGTGGAGAGTATCATGCGAGCTGTGTTTCCCCCGACACCCGAGACGCTGACCAGCAGCCGGAAAACCTCGCGTTCCTCGCGTGTGGCGAAGCCGTACAGCGTCTGTGCGTCTTCGCGTACCGCGAAATGGGTATATACGCGGGCTGAGGAGAGATGTTCCAGTTCGGCATAGGTTTGAAGCGAAATGACGAGGTAGTAGCCCACGCCTCCCGCTTCGACGACGGCGTAGGCAGGCGTCAGCTCCGTGACTTCGCCCTGTATGTAGTCGTACATGGTTCCTGACGATTTTGTGGATTGCGTAATGCAAACATAGAGAAAATTCATATATTTGCTCTCCGTAACGAACGAAAATAAAACCATACGCGATGAGAAAAATAGTTGTGGCGGCAGCGGTGCTGCTGGCTTTTACCGCTTGCCGGAACGGCGGGCAGCAGGCTCCTGCGGCGACCGGTCAGGAACCGGAGGCGGCAGCGGCGGTCGAAGTACGGAGCGAAAGACCCAATGTGGCTTATATCCAGATAGATTCGCTGATGCTGGATTATCTGCTTGCCCAGGATTTGAGCAATGCCTTCCAGGCCAAGGCCAACAAGGCCGAACGCGAGCTTAACGCCAAATCCCAGCAGTTGGAGAAGGATATGCTGGAGGCGCAGGACAAGATACAGAAGGGGCTCGTTACGCGGGCTACTGCCGAGGAGATGCAGCAGAAACTGATGCAACAGCAACAGGAACTGCTGGCTACGCGCGACCGGATGATGGGCGAACTCGCCGAAGAGGAGCAGGTGATGAACAACCGGATATACTATGCGGTCATGGATTATCTGAAGGAGTACAATGCCGATTACAAATACTCCATGATAATCAGTACGACCGCGTCGGGGCCCATTCTCCATGCCGACCCCGCAATGGATATCACCGAAGAGGTGCTCGCCGTGCTGAACGAACGTTATGCCGCCGAGAAAGCGGCCGGAAAGAAGTAGTTTGCACGCGGAGGGAAAACGATAGGCGAGGCTGCGGGTGACCGCGGCCTCGCTGTATTTCGGGAGAACGGTCTGTTCACGGAGACTGGCAGCCCCGTTCTGTCGGACGGCCGGGAGCGGTGCAGGGCGTTTTCCGGAGCGGATTGCCGGGCCGTGCTGCCCCGGAGAGCCTTTCCTGCGGAAGATGCGGGACGCAGGGTGTTTCGGTATGAATAAAATGGTGCGGAGGAGGGCGTTTATTCCGGTCTTCTTACTATTTTTGTATCTGGCAAAGCGGCGTTTCGGAGAGTCGCATGCCTTTCCTGCCGGAAGCATTCCCTTGGGGATGCGGGCAGACTGCGGTTTTAAACGGTTTCGGACAATGGCAGAAAACGGCATACAGCCCGGCGCACCGGCGCCGGAGAAGCATTCGGGCGGCGACAGACCGCTCGGAGAGCAGGAGGGGATACCCGCCGTGTTGAGGGAGAGTTTCACGGAGCGTATGCGTCCGTGGTGGGCGCGTTTCACGGCGTGGGTGAAACGGATATGGGCGCCCGTGTGGAAACGGCTCCGCAAATTCATCTCCGTGCCTTTCCTCGTCATGCTCCTGCTGTCGTTCACGCTGTGGTATGCCATCAAACTGGGCTATACCTATCAGGCGGAGATACCCGTCCTGGTCAATGTGGATGGCCACGTGTTTGAAGTGAATTGTATGGTCGAGGGGCAGGGAACGCGTCTGTTCACCAAACGGCACTCCAAAGGGAAGCCGTTGGAACTCAGTTGGAGCGATTTGGACGTATCGCCGTCGGCCATCAATCCGGGGTGGGTGGTCATATCGCCCTATTCCCTGCAGAATGCCATCTCGGCACGCAATACGGATATCAAGTTCCTTTCCGTCGGGCCAATTCCCGAGATAGAGTTATGACGCGCCGTGTTCCGCTCAAGGTCGGTGTGACGGGGGGAATAGGCAGCGGGAAGAGTACCGTCTGTCGTCTGTTCGCCATGCTGGGTGTCCCGGTTTACGATTCGGATGCCGGGGCGAAGCGGCTCATGTCGTCCGACCCGGCGCTCATCGCCGCTATCCGGGAGCGGTTCGGGGCGGCGAGTTACCGCGACGGCGTATTGGACAGGCGATACCTTGCTTCGCAGGTGTTCAGCAGCCCGGTGGCCCTGGCGGCCCTGAACGGGGTGGTGCATCCTGCCGTGCGGAGTGCTTTCCGTCGTTGGGCGGAGGAGCTCGGTGCGGAATATGTCGTGGCGGAGAGTGCCGTGCTTTTTGAGAGCGGGATGGACCGGGAGGTGGACGAGATAGTGACCGTTTCCGCTCCGGAAAGGCTGCGTCTGGAACGTGCCGTCGGCCGCGACCGGAGTTCGGAGGAAGAGGTTCGCGCCCGCATGAGGAGTCAGATGAACGATGCGGAGCGGGAAGCGCTCGCCGGGCATGTTATCTTCAATGACGAAAAGCATCTGCTGTGGGAGCAGGTATTGCGGCTCGATGCCCGGTTTGGTGTCGGCCGGCGTTAAACGGCCTGTATGGAAAGGTAGATTGGTTTATACAGCAATCATGATGAAAACGATAAGAGTAGGGAGCCGGCTGCTCGACCTGCAGCGGCCTGTGGTGATGGCCATTATCAATGTGACGCCGGATTCGTTTTTCGCCGGCAGCCGGACACCTGAGGTCCGGGCTGTCAGGGAACGTGTCCACAAGGCCGTTGCCGAGGGCGCTTCGATAATCGACGTGGGCGGTTATTCGTCGCGGCAGGGGGCGGCCGACGTACCGCCTGCGGAGGAGCTGCGCAGGGTGTCGCTCGCCGTGGAGGTCATCCGCAACGAGTATCCGGAGATGGCGGTCTCGGTCGATACTTTCCGGGCGAGTGTGGCGGAAGGGGTGATTTCCCGTTTCGGACCGTGTATCGTGAACGACATATCCGCCGGTGAGCTCGATGCGGACATCATGGGGGTCGCTGCCCGCTACGGTGTACCCTACATCGCCATGCACATGCGGGGCACGCCCGCCGACATGCAGGGGCGTACCGTTTACGGCGACATAACCCGGGAGGTCGTGGAGTATCTGGCCGGGAGGCTGGAAGCGGCCCGCCGGGCAGGCATACGCGATGTGGTGCTCGACCCCGGTTTCGGTTTCGCCAAAACGACCGCCCAGAATTACGAACTGCTTGCCGGAATGGGCGGAATTGCGGAACTCGGTTGTCCCGTACTTGCCGGTGTCTCACGCAAGTCTATGATTTATAAGGTGCTCGGCGTGACGCCCGACGATTCACTGAATGGTACGACGGCGCTCAACTGGGAGTGCCTCCGGCAGGGGGCCGACATATTGCGGGTACACGATGTTGCTCCGGCCGCAGAGGCTGTGCGGCTCTTTAATTTCTACAGGGAACATGGACGGATATAGGATGATAGAGGCTGCCGACGTGCATAAAAGTTACGGCTCGCTGGAGGTGCTGAAAGGGGTTTCGCTGACCGTATGCCGGGGCGAGGTGGTGTGTATTGTCGGGGCGAGCGGTGCGGGCAAGACTACGCTGCTCCAGATACTCGGTACGCTCAGTGCGGCCGACAGCGGTCGTATACGCATAGACGGTATTCCGGTCGAAAGGCTCTCCGACCGGGAACTCTCCGATTTTCGCAACCGCCGGATAGGATTCGTCTTTCAGTTCCACCACCTGCTTCCCGAGTTTACCGCTTTCGAGAATGTCTGCATGCCGGGTTATATAGGGCGTCGCGACCGGGTGGAGGTGGAGAAGCAGGCACGGGAACTTCTCCTGATGCTCGGGCTTGGAAGTCGGGGGCACCACAAGCCTGCCGAACTCTCCGGAGGGGAGCAGCAGCGGGTGGCCATCGCGCGGGCATTGGTGAACTCGCCTTCCGTACTGTTGGCCGATGAGCCTTCGGGCAACCTCGATTCGAAAAACCGCGAGGAGATTCACCGGCTCTTTTTCGAGCTGCGCGACCGGCTGGGACAGACGGTCGTCATCGTGACGCACGACGACGGCTTGGCGGAGATGAGCGACCGCAAAATAGTGATGAGCGACGGCCTTATCATCGCCTGAGACGATGTGCCCGGGCGGATGGGGATGAGTGTGGCCTCCGTGTCCGGTTGGTTTCTTCTCTGTTAGCGCTCATGATTTCTCAGTGTCGGCTAATTATCGTTTGACGATGGGGGCCTGCGTAGTTTTTTCGATATCAGAATGTGCAGGCTATTGTGGCCGTTCGTCCTCTTTTTGTCACCGTTGATGGCTTTTGCTCGGCATCGGTATTTTCTGTCGTTTTTGGGTGGTGTTTCTGTCGGAGTTTTTTCGATATCAAGAGGTGCAGGGGGTTGTTTCGTCTTTTTCTGTCACCGTTAACGACTTCTCAGTATCGGCGTCTGTTTTGACAGTAGATTTGTCTCCAAACGTGTTCTTGTATCTGTTTGTATTGTCGGAGACGTTCGATATGACAGAAGCTTGCGGTAACTAAACTTACACTCTTGCAGGATGCCTTAAGACATATATATCCTTCCGAAAAGCAGGAGATTTCTTTGTACCGTTCGGAATATATTGTCTGCTTTCGGAGCGAAATCTCGTTTGTCCCCCTACTGTTTTCACACCGCACACCTTTCCTCCGCCCGTATTGGCAAATTTATTTCAATTCTACATCAAACCACAACTTATACTGACAGCTTATTACGAGCGTATTCGTTGTTTCTTATTTCAATTCTACATCAAACCACAACGCATCACAATATCTGCCTTTCCGAAAAACAGTTGTTTCTTATTTCAATTCTACATCAAACCACAACCTCGGATATGCGATTTGTTGATTGTTATTCGGTTATGTGGCCGAATGAACGGTACGAACGGCGCATGACAGGCCAGGGAAGCCGGAATGATGCAGGTTTTGAATATATATATTTTTATTGGTAGGAACGATTGTGTAAGGATAGATTTAGCCCGTTTCGATTATAACACGATAGAATTGATGAACACACATTAGTCAATGGTGCTGAACTGTGGAACAGTATGGGCAAAGTGTGTAAAGATTCGCGCACTTCACTAAAATATACAAATAAAGTAATAGTCCCGGAAAAGCTATCGCCTAATTAATGTCCTGTTAATTAGTGTATTGCTCGTTCTGGAGTTATGGTTTCGTATGTGTATAACACCGGTCTATATCGGTAGGATGATAGTTATTGCAATTACCAAGGCAACCGTTGCCACCATCAACTTCTGTGCAAAGTCCGAACGCTTTTTTATCACAAGCACAGCCATCATTGATCTTGAACGGGGGTATCGTAGCAAAGACATCCGGCTCCTCCTTGAATATGTGCCATATCCTTTTCAGTCAGTCTGTGGTCGGGATGGAAATCCATCATTGCCGACTCGATGATTTTTAATTTTCCCATAATTTCATAGTTTTAGCTTAGTTCGCGTATCTCCTCGCCAGCAGTCTTGTTATCTTTCCGGATGATATCGAGAAGTCTGTCGAGGCTGTTGTTTTCGCGGCGGAGCCACTCCTCGAACGGATGTTCGATGGGGATGTCCACCTTCGGATAGTCGAACGGGTCGTCGTTAAGATCGACAATGGTGGCCGTAAAGGGCACCATGAAGTCGATGTGGAAATTGGGAAGCGGAATACGGGCAGCATTGCCCGTCACTTCGTTATAACCGCCGCAGTGCTGACCCGCCACAGGCCCGCGTCCCAACTTCTGAATATGGCGGGCGAAGAGCTGCGCCGCCGAATAGGTAAGATGACTGGTCAACACATACACGTTGCCCTCGTACCGGTGTTTCAGTTCGGCCGGCGGCACATGTTCGAGGTGTCGCACAGTATCCGTCCGGAAAAGCGTTCCTTCGGGCACTTCACTGATGTAGGAGATGAGAAATTCGCGGTCCTCCGGAGCGAGTTCACGGGTATTCTCAATATTCTTGCAGGCTATTTCGCGGCTGTACTCGTGGATGAGGTATTTGTCTATGATAGTTATCGGTTCATCGACCAGATAATCGAGCGTATAAAAGATGTTCTCGGTCATACCGCCAGAATTGAGGCTGACATCGATCACCAGCTCCCGTATCTCATCCCGGTCTATCCGGCGCATAGCCTGCCGCAGCAGCCGTTTGTAGCGCCAATCTCTGCCGAAAACCCATAAAATGGCTCCACCGCTTCCCCCAGAAACTGTTGATGGTCAGCACACCGATGCCGTCGCCAACCTCTGTGTAAACAATCGGTTTACGGCAGAATCCGCGCTCGGCCTTGCTGCGGCGTTTATCACCGGAACGCACAAATTGCCGATACTTTTCCTGCCGCGTCATCGGCTCCAACACCACCGTATCACATTCGGCATCGCCCGGCATCCGATACACTACCGTATAAGGTCCTTGAACATGAGAGCAAAAAAGCATATTGGTAAAATTACACCAAATACGAGGTTCCGCCTCATAATAGTTATTCATCTTTGCCCAAGCATATACTGGTTCCCCTGGAGTCATGGCCGTATTGAGCGCAGCAAGAAAAGGAACCTCATAGGCCTTACTGAAATCGAACTGTTGGTAAAACTCTTTGTTGACCGATTCGATCACTGCACCCGGAGGAATTATCCCCGAATAATCCTTGACGTTGTACACCGTGCCGTCTTTCCATACCTGAACCCACAGCGGGAATACTGGGTCCTCTTTCCCGAAAAAGCGGAATCGGTTTAACGCTCCGCCGTCCGGAAAGGCGAAGTGGGCGTCGGCAGTCAAACGACCGATGTTACGCAACATGAAAGCAAACTCACGGTCATGTCCGGAGATGAGATCATTTAAAAGCATGCGCTCAATGAAGTCGCTTGTCTGCTGCCAGATACTGTCACTGATCCCACGGCGGCCGGAAACGTAGGTTGTCTCTATCTTATCTAAAATGAACGCTACGTCGTTTGCTCTCAGTTGACGCACGGAATCTATGCGGGCTGCCATCGCAATACTGTCGGCAGGTGGGTTCCGTACACTCTCTCCTGCATAAGCCGTGGAGCACGTACATGTAAGCCACAGTATGAGCGACAAGACTGATCTTACTTTGAACATGATTGGTTCTTTTTAATTTCGATGTAGAAACCACAACGCCGTGCTGGGGAAAGCACTCGTCGTCACGGTTGTTTTTATTTCAATTCTACATCAAACCACAACGGGTCTACATGAGTTTGCAACATTACAGGGTTGTTTCTTATTTCAATTCTACATCAAACCACAACAGAGCAACATCCAGATAGCAGCCGTTGTCGGTTGTTTCTTATTTCAATTCTACATCAAACCACAACTGGCAGTGGCTCTGTTAATACTGATATTTAGTTGTTTCTTATTTCAATTCTACATCAAACCACAACCGAGAAGCAGCGAAAGGCCGCTGAGGCTGAGTTGTTTCTTATTTCAATTCTACATCAAACCACAACAATTATCGTCAACAGAGAAAACTGGCTGATGTTGTTTCTTATTTCAATTCTACATCAAACCACAACAGTCTGATACCCATATAACGGGTCGAGCTGGTTGTTTCTTATTTCAATTCTACATCAAACCACAACTAATATCTGTATGCCACAAGCGTATATTTCGTTGTTTCTTATTTCAATTCTACATCAAACCACAACAGTCCAGCCGCACGGAGGCGACTCATCTGGGTTGTTTCTTATTTCAATTCTACATCAAACCACAACTAATCAGGATACTGTTTCTATAAATGGTTGTTGTTTCTTATTTCAATTCTACATCAAACCACAACATCACGAGGTCGTCATCATATTCATCCACTGTTGTTTCTTATTTCAATTCTACATCAAACCACAACCCCTTGAACGTAAGGGAGTTAATCCAAATGGTTGTTTCTTATTTCAATTCTACATCAAACCACAACATGCAAGGCATCCGACGACATTTACTGAAGGTTGTTTCTTATTTCAATTCTACATCAAACCACAACACGGGTGCCTGTAGTGCCGAACCACCCGGCGTTGTTTCTTATTTCAATTCTACATCAAACCACAACACTCCAGCAGTCCCAACGAGCGGCAGTGTGGTTGTTTCTTATTTCAATTCTACATCAAACCACAACCTCGGATATGCGATTTGTTGATTGTCATTCGGTTATGTGGCCGAATGAACGGTACGAACGGCGCATGACAGGCCGGGGAAGCCGGAATGATGCAGGTTTTGTATTTCAAAGATACTTTTCGTTAAAGGTTGAATGTACGAGCCGTGCAAGGAACCGATACATGTTTGCGAAATAGTTCGACTCAGACAAATATAAGATTATATGTCTTAAAAACCAAAGCGGTTGTCGGCGATAGCCCGGCTCGCAGTTGTTGCAGTTCGGTCAAAACAAATATAAGGAAATAATCGAAAAACCGAAAGCGGCCGCTGGATTATTCGGTGGACGACAGGTCATGCGGGGCCGGCGGTTGGGCCGGCGAATACCGTCGTCTTTCGGAAGGGGAGATACCGGAGTCGGTTTCTTCGGTGTCTCTGTCTGCCGCCGTACCGTTTGTATTGGGAACATGGAAACGTCCCGTTCGGCAGGGTATCTGTTTTCACAGATTAGGGGTGTTGCCCGCGCTTTTGCGGGGAGTAGCGGGGTACCTGGGGGAGAGGCTGTGTCTAGACTGTGTGTCGAAACGGATGACTTTGAAGACCGGAGTCCGACGAAACGCTTCGGCGGGCAGGTGGCAATCGGTTTGTTCGATGGCAATGTGCAAGGTGTTTCGGGAGGGTGCCGGCGTTTTTCGCATCCGGATACCCGGCTGTTTCCGCGGCAAGAGAAACCGGCGGATATCGTACCTGAGGAAATGGCGGTCATTTCGTTCGGCAGCCAGCTCCATGCGCGCCGTCCAGGTGTCGTCCGATTTCCGACGGAGACAGGGAGACCGGCTGTCCGATGGCCGTTGTGCGTGTGGCAGGGGGCGATAATATCGAAGGGCCTGCTGCAAGCAGGCCCTTCGATATGTCGTGCGGCAGTGCCGGTTATGGCTATTCCAATATTTTGTCGATAAGTGCTTTCGTTTCGGGCTTGTGGCCGCGGAACCTGACGTAGAGTGTCATCGGGTGTTCGCTGCCGCCTTTGGAGAGGATGTTCTCGCGGAACGAGCCGGCGACGTCGCGGTTGAAGATGCCCTGCTCCTCGAAGAGGGAGAAGGCGTCGGCTTCGAGTACCTCGGCCCATTTGTAGCCATAGTAGCCTGCCGCATAACCGCCGCCGAAGATGTGAGAGAAGGCAGGCGACATGGCCGTACCGCTGATGTAGGGCGTTATCTGGGCCGGTGCGGTGGCCGTGCGTTCGAACTCCTCCACACTGACCGTGACGGGCTCCGTAACGGTGTGCCATGCCATGTCGTTCATGGCGAAGCCGAGCTGCCGCACGTTGGCGTATGCGGCCAGGTAGTTTTTGGAGGCTACTATCTTGTCGATGAGTTCCTGCGGCATCTTTTCACCGCTTTTGTAGTGCACGGCGAACAGGTCGAGGAACTCTTTCTGCGTCGCCCAGTTCTCCATTATCTGCGAGGGCAGTTCGACAAAGTCCTGGTACACGGACGTCCCCGTGAGGGATGCGTATTTCCCTTCCGCGAAGAGGCCGTGGAGACAGTGGCCGAATTCGTGTAGGAAAGTTTCGAACTCGTCGAAGGTCAGCAGCGACGGTGTCGAGGAGGTGGGTTTGGTGAAGTTGCCGCAGAGCGTCACAATCGGGCGTACTTCGGTTCCGTCGGCTTCGGTGTACATCGGCCGGTAGTTGGTCATCCATGCGCCGCCGCGCTTGGTGGCACGCGGGAAGAAATCCATGTAGATGATGCCCGTAAAGCTTCCGTCGGCCTCGTGTACTTCGTAAGCCACCACATCGGGGTGATAGACGGGAATCTCCTTGTTGGGGACGAAGGTGATGCCGTAGAGTTTCTCGGCAAGGGAGAAGATGCCCTGTTTCACGCTTTCGAGTTCGAGGTAGGGTTTTATCTCCTCGTTGCTGACGGCATAGCGGTCGTTCTTGTACTTCTCGCTGACGTAGCTCCAGTCCCACGGCATGAGTTCGAATCCGGCCCCGTAAAGGCCGCTTGCGACGGCATAGCGCTGGAGTTCGGCAACCTCTTCGAGCGCCCGTCCCTTCGTGGCGGTCAGCAGTTCGTCGATGAAGGCATCCACCGTCGCCTCGTTGCCGGCCATCTTCTCTTCCAGCACGTAGGCGGCGTAGTTCGGATAGCCGAAGAGTCCGGCCAGTTCGAGGCGCAGTTCGGCGATGCGTTTGGCAATGTCGCGGTTGTCATTTTCGCCGATGCCGCGGGTGTTGTACGCTCTCCAGAGCTTCTCCTTCAGTTCCCGGTCGCTGGAGTAGGTCATGAAGGGACCGTAGCTCGCCATCTGCAGCGTTACGGTCCATCCCTCCTCGCCGCGTGCGGCCGCTTCGTCGGCCATGCTTTCCCGGACGAAATCGGGCAGTTCGGCTACTTTGGCGGAGTCTGCTGCCGGGATGTTGAGCGTAAAGGCGTTGGTAGCAGCCAGTACGTTCTGTTCGAATTTCAGTGACAGAGTCGCGAGCTCGTTCGTAATGGCGCGGTAGCGTTCCTTGCCTGCTTCATCGAGTCCCGCTCCGCCGCGGACGAAACTTTTGTAGGTTCTGTCGAGCAGCATGGAGTCCTGGATGTCGAGCCCGTAGTCGGCCCGGTTGTCGTACACGGTCTTCACTCGCTGGAAGATGACCGGGTCGAGATAGATGTCGTTGGAGTACTCCACCAGCTTGGGCTGTAGCCGTTCGGCTATCGCATCCATTTCATCGGAAGTTTCGGCGCTCTGGAGGGCGAAAAAGATGGTGGCGACGGAGTTGAGACGGTTTCCGCTGCGCTCCAGTGCGACGATGGTGTTGTCGAACGTGGGAGGTTCGGGATTTCGGGCTATCGCCTCGATGTCGGCCCGTGCTTCGGCCAGGGCTACGTCGAAGGCGGGTTCGTAATGTTCCGTTTTGATTTTGTCGAATTGCGGTGCGCCGTAGGGCGTTGCCGGCGTCGTCAGGAGCGGGTTCTCTTCCGAGGAGCCGCCCTGCTGACATGCTGTCGCAGCCAATGTCATGATGGTGAGTGGGATGATGATTGTTTTTTTCATTGGTATTGTTGAATGGTTTCTTTCGTGTCCGGGCGGACTCCCTTCCTCGGGGGGCGGGAGCATGTGTATGCGTTCGGTCTGCCTTTCCTATTCGCCCCAGTCGATGTTGTCGAGATAGGAGCTGTGCTTGTCGTATTTGAGGTCCTGCAGGGCGGCGGCCTTCACGCTGATGTTGAACTGCCAGCTTTTACGTGCCCCGGTCGGTACCCACGAAAAACTCATCTGCCAGCAGTGCAGGTCGCGCGTGAGGGTGAAGACGCCGGTGGTCAGCTTGCCTGTTTCGAAGTCGAAGCCTCCCGTGAGCGTAATGCCCCATTTGGGCGTCAGGTTCACGCTTCCGCTGTAACTCAAGGTCTGTACGATGTTCTTCCGGGCGAGCTGGTTGGAGTAGCTGATGCTGTAATTGAACGTCAGGTTCCACGGGATGGAGAAGTCGTAGTAGGTGGCGCTCATCATCTGCCGCCTCAGCAGCGGGTCTATCGGGTTGTCCGGGTCGAAGTAGAAGGGGTTGAGCAGGTCGGCCTGCGTATTGATGCTGTTGTTGATGGCCGGCTGGCCCGTCTGGTTGGACTGGCCGGAATTGAACGTGTAGCCTATCGAGGTGGAGGCGTTCGTGATGCGCCCGAGGCCCTTGCCGTTGGCTATCATGAGTTTGTTGATTCGGGTGAGCTGTCCGTTCGCACCGATGCCGATATCGTACGGGTCGAGTGTGGCCGAGATGTTGATACCGAAGTTCTTGAGGCCCGGAATGGTCATGCGCAGACTGAGCGGGATGGTGGAGAGCTTCATGGAGTCGGCCAGAAAGTTGTAGGAGCCGCTGAAGGAGAAGTTGTCGATAATCTTCACCTTCTTCATGCCGGAGGTATCCCGCTTGCTCGCCACCTTGGCTTCGAGCGTCTGGGCGACGCTGAAGGTGAGGGAGGCGGCATGGCTGCTGCGGCTCGGCACGCTGTAGGCGTTGCCCGAATAGGGGGAGTAGTAGTCTATCTTGCCGTCTTCGGAGGTCTGGTAGGGTTCCCAATAACCGTATGTGGGAGAGCCGAAATTCGGTGTATAACGGAAGCCTATCGTCGGCGTTATCGTGTGACGGAGCATCTTCAGCGGGAACTTCTCGTACCGCGTGAAATCGTAGGTCCCGTACACCTTGGTGTTGGCCGACACGTTGAAGTTGTAGTCATTCAGATGGTGGAATCCGTAGGTCGTGTCCCTGCGCAGGTGATTTTCCGCGTCGGGGTCGTAGGCTTGGGTCACCTCTCTGAAGAGCCATACGGCATTGTAGTTGAAGCTCGGCGATACGTTGATGTAGTTGAACAGGTTGAACGACGTCGATACGGGAATCTTGTGCTGGATGCCGTTCACCATCTTGTCGAAGATGTCGGGCGAAAGCAGTTCGTCCTCTTTCGCCTTGACCGAGTTGGTGAGGCTACCGGTATAGGAGACCGAAATCTTCTCGTACCACCGTTGTTTGCCTACGGCATTTTTTCGCCGGAAGGGAAAGACCTTCGACATGTTGAACGTAGCGCTCGGCAGGGTGAGCTGTATGGTGGAGTCGCGGGAGTTTACCGAGGCGCGCATACTGATTTGCAGGGAGAAGGGGGTACCCGCCCAGCTCTTGCCGTAGGAGATGGACGATTCGGTGGTGGTGCTGACGTAGTCGTTCAGCGATGTGGAGGCGTACTGCCGGAAGCCGCTGGTGGCGAAGTTCACCGAGGCGGAAAAGGTCGAGCCGGGATTGAACTTGGGGTCCTGCTGGTGGGTCCACTGCAACTGGAAACTCGGCGAGTTCACGTAGTTGGCATCGCCCGGTTCGCCGATGACGGTCTTGGCGTAACGGCCGGATATCCGGCCGCTGTATTTGTATCGCTGTACGTATCGGCTCTCGGCGGAGAGCTCCCACGAACCGTAAGTGTAGATGCTGCCCAGCAGCGTCAGGTCCATGTGTTCACTCGCTGCCCAATAGTAACCGCCGTCGCGCAGGAAGAATCCGCGGGTGGTCTCCTCGCCGTAGCTCGGGATGATGATACCGGAACTGCGCCCCTGCGTGAGGGGGAAAAAGCCTTCGGGAACGGCAATGGGCAGCGGTACGTCCTCCATGACGAGGTAGGCCGGACCGATGATGACTTTCTTCTGCGGGATGACCTTCGCCTTGGTGAGACCGAGGTAGAAGTGCGGATGGTCGGTCTGGTCGCAGGTCGTATATTTGCCGGAGCTGATGTTGATGGAGTTGTCCGGCATCTTCTTCACGTCGTCGCCCAGCAGAAAGCCTTCGCCCTCCTGCGTTGCCACGCCCTTGATTTTCGCCTTGCCCGATTTGAAGTTGTAGAGGATGGTGTCCATCGTAAACGTGGAGCCACCCTCCACGAATACGGGCCGTGTCCTGTTGCCGAGGGTGTCGCTGACGCCGGTGGCATACATCTGTTTGGTATCCAGTTCTACGCGCATGAAATCGGCCTGCATGTTCATGTTGCCGTAAGTCACGTCGCCGCTGTTATAGATGTAAACGAGTTTCTCTTTCGGACGGTACACGAGCGAGTCCTTGTTCTTGCCGCTTATCACGTCGTCGAGAAAATTGTTGACCCGTACCGAGTCGTGCCGGGCCGTGTCCTGCGGTCCGCGCTCTTCGGGCGGGATGTAGTCCGGGAAGAGGACCATGGAGTCGAGGGCGGTGTAGTTCTCCGGCAACGGCTGTTGGCGTACCGTCCCGAGCTGGCGGAGAGTTTGCGGTGCAGTCGGCCGTACCGAATCCCTCTCCGTTTCGGTATCCTGCCCTGCCGGCGGCACCGGAGAGGAGGCATCGCCCTGCGGCGGAAGCGCTGCGGGGGAGGGGATGGAGTCGGGAAGCGAATCGCGGAGGGTTCCGAGGATGTCGAAACGCGGCGCATGCGAACCGCTGCGCAGTCCTGCACCGAACACCATCTGTATTGCCAGCGACGCGGCCAGCAGCGCGGCGGCATATTTTAACGCTCGTTTGACCAAATTCCGTTAAAAATGGTTAACTTTGCCGACAGAGTCGGCAAAAACGCCACGGGAACCCTTCCGGGGCGGGTTTTTCGCCAACAAAAATAGGTAAAAAAAAGCAGTTTATCGCATCCGCAGCCAATAAAGTGCGGAGGGATTACGGCAGCAAAAAATACGGAAAGCATGAAGGTTACGCCCCGCAATTTTCTACTCATAACGGCAGCCTCCCTCTTTATGTTGTGTACCTGTTGGGAATCGGGTGCACAAAACGCGCAGCCCGCCGAGAGGGGAAAGGTTTGCAAGGTGGTGCTCGACCCGGGGCATGGGGGAAAGGACCCCGGATGCGTGTACAGAAACTATTACGAGAAGGATGTGACCCTCGGCATAGCCAAGAAGCTGGGAGAGCTTATTCGGAAAAACTATCCGGACGTGGAGGTTATCTATACGCGTTCCACCGATAAGTATGTGGAACTTGCCGAGAGGGGAAAAATCGCCAACCGGGCCAATGCCGACCTCTTCATCTCCATCCATATCAATGCGGCGACGAATCAGAATGCGCGGGGAACCTCCACCCATGTCATGGGTATGGACAAGGACGGCAAGAACCTGGAGGTGGCTATGCGCGAGAACGACATCATCATCTACGAGGACGACTATACGACCAAGTACGAGGGGTACAATCCGGGCGACCCGGCGAGTTATATCATGTTCTCCCTGATGCAGTACGCCTACAAGGACCAGAGCATGATGTTCGCCGAAATCATCCAGAAACATTTCAAGGCCGACTTGCCCATGCCCGACCGGGGGACGACCCAGGAGCCTTTCCTCGTGCTCTGGCGTACCTCCATGCCCAGCGTGCTGACCGAGGTGGGTTTCCTTTCCAATCAGACCGACCGCAGCTATGTCACTTCCGGCAAGGGGCAGAGCGAGGCGGCGCGGGCGTTGTTCAACGCCTTCAGCGAATATAAGAGCAAGGTGGAGGGCCGGGCCAATGTCGTCATGCTGCGCGAGGCCGAGACGGAGCCCGTCCGGAAAGGGAGCGGCAGGACTCCGGCACCGGAGTTGCAGGAAAAGGAGGAACCGGACACCCGTCTCGTCGGGCAGGAACCTTACGACGGTGTACTTTATTATGTGCAGATAGGGTTTCTTGGAAGTAGAAAACCGCTGAATGACAAGGTGTTCAAATCGTACCGTAACCGGGTGACGGAGAAGCGAGAACCCGGACGCGGATACCGTTACCTCGTGGGCGGGGTGCGGGATTACGATGCCATCGTGAAGATACAGTCCGAGGCCCGGAAGGAGTTTCCCGACGCTTTCGTCGTGGCCTATGAGGGCGATAAACGGATAGATGTAAAGACCGCACGGCGTAAAACGGGACAATAGGATGTCGCCCCGTACGTTCAGGTGGCGGAGAGGGCGCCCGTCGGGCGTGTGTTTAAATAAGTTTACGGTTATGAAGATGAGGAAAGAGGTTAAGATAGGAATATCCACGGTAGCCATACTCGCGTTGCTCTATTGGGGGATAAACTTTCTGAAGGGGAGGGATTTGTTCAACCGGAACATGACGTACTACGCCTATTACGACAATGTGAGCGGCATTCAGATGTCCTCGCCCATCATCGTGCAGGGCATTCGTGTCGGTGCGGTCACGGGCATCAAATTCCGTCCCGACCTGAACAATACCGTGGAGGTGAAGTTCGACGTGAAGTCGGCTTACCGCGTACCGGACAATTCGGTCGTCCGCCTCTTTACCAACGGTATCATGGGGGGAAAGGCCCTCGAAATCGAGTTGGGCGATTCGCCCAATGCGCTTCCCGACGGTGCGACCATACGGTCGGAGAGCGAAACGAGCTTTCTGGAGCTGGCCGGTTCCGAGCTCGACTACTTCAAACAGAAGCTCGACCAGCTCATCAGTTCCCTTGACCTTACGCTGACGAGCCTCAACTCGATACTCGTCGATAACAGCGGTTCGATAGCGGGTACGCTCGAAGGTCTGCGCAGGGGAGCAGAGGCTTTCGGCGCCAAGGGCGAGGAGATAAGGAGCATCATCGACGACATCAACGAGGTCACGGGAGCGTTGGCGGCCAATTCGGAACGGATTGACAATACCATGGCCAATATCGAAAACGTCAGCGGAGCGCTTGCCGAAGCCGACCTGTCGCAGACGGTCGCCAAACTGAACGGTGCGATAGACGAATTGACCGCTACCCTGGCGGCGGTCAATTCTACGGAGGGCAGCATCGGTCTGCTGATGAACGACCGGGCGCTGTACGATTCGCTCGCCGAGGCGAGCGCAAACCTCTCCTCGCTGCTCGAAGACCTTCAGAACAATCCGAAACGTTACGTGCATTTCTCTCTGTTCGGGGGCGGCAAGAACAAATAGCGCCGCCTGTCGGGGCCGTGGAACTGCGCCGTTCCCTGTTCCTTTCCGGACGGGGTGCGGTGGGAGTGTACACCGTGTCTGCGGCGAGGCGCTGCACTGCGGGTCTGTCGTCGTTCGGGTGGCCGTGGATAGAAGATAATGGATGATAAATATGGTATATCCGTCAGATTACGAGAACAAAACCGGTTTCGACCGCATAAGGGCCCAGGTGCGCGGCAAATGCACGACCGATGGCGGTCGTGCCCTGCTCGACGGCGAAGGGTTTTCGGCGTCGGCCGGAGAGATAGCGCACCGGCTGTCGCTTTGCAGCGAACTGCAGGAGATATTGATGCTGGAGTCGGGGTTTCCGCTGCAGGAGTACACCGACATAGGTCCTGTCGCCCGGAAAATAGAGGTGGCAGGCACCTTTCTGGATATCGAGGATATGATAGCCCTGCGGGCGGGACTCGGTGCGGTGAACGAAATAACGGCATTCCTCGCGGCGAAAGAGGAGGGGCGCTATCCGGTACTGCGCGGTCTTGCGCAGGGGGTCGAAAGCTTTCCGGAGATAACCGGTCATATCGATACCATCCTCGACCGTTACGGCAAGATAAAGGACAGCGCTTCGCCGGAACTGTACACCATCCGCCGTACCATCCGTGACCGGGAGGGGCAGGTGTCGAAGCGGTTGCAGGCCATTCTTTCCAAGGCGCAAAAGGACGGCTATGCCGATGCCGATGCCGCCGTATCGATACGCGACGGTCGGGCCGTCATTCCTGTGTCGGCAGCCAACAAACGGAAAATCAACGGTTTCATACACGATGAATCGGCCACGGGCAAGACCTTTTATATCGAACCGGTAGAGATAGTCGAGATTAACAACGAACTGAAGGAGCTGGAGTATGCCGAACGCCGCGAAGTGGTGCGGATACTGACGGCTTTTACCGACCGTATCCGGCCCGATGCGCCGGGTATCGCCCGGGCCGGGGAGTACCTCGCCTGCATGGACATGATACGTGCGAAGGCCCGCTGGGCTGCGGAGAACGAATGCGTGAAGCCGGTTCTTTCAGAAGAGGGAACGCTGTGGCTGCGCTCGGCACGCCATCCGCTGCTGCGGCAGACGCTGGCGCGCGAGGGGAAACAGGTGGTACCCCTCGACCTGAAGCTCGACCGCGGACGCCGCATGCTCGTCATTTCGGGTCCTAATGCCGGAGGCAAGTCGGTATGTCTCAAGACCGTGGGGTTGCTGCAATACATGTTCCAGTGCGGTTTTCCGGTGCCTGTACTCGAAAATTCCGAATTTCCGGTATTCGACGGCATATTCATCGACATCGGTGACGAACAGTCCATCGACAACGACCTGAGTACCTACTCTTCGCATCTGCTCAACATGAAGCATATGCTGGCCGGGGCAGGTTCCGGGTCGCTCGTCCTTATCGACGAATTCGGTTCGGGTACGGAGCCGGTGATAGGCGGGGCGATAGCCGAAGCGATTCTCGAACGTTTTGTGGAGACGGGAACCTATGGTGTCATCACCACCCACTACTCCAATATCAAGTATTTCGCCGGCAGCCATGAAGGGGTGGAAAACGGAGCGATGATGTTCGACGTACAGAACATCCGTCCGCTGTTCCGTCTGCAGATGGGAGAGCCGGGAAGTTCGTTCGCCGTGGAGATAGCCCGCAAGATAGGGCTGCCGGCGCAGATAATCGATGCGGCTTCCCGAAAGGCCGGCAGCGACCACATCAATCTGGAAAAGCAGTTGCGCGACATTGCCCGCGACCGGCGCTACTGGGAACAGAAACGCGACCGGATACGCATCACGGACCGAAAGGTGGAGGAACTGGAACAGACCTATGCACGTCAGCTTGCCGATATCAAGCAGGAGCGGAACCGTATCCTGCATGAAGCCCGGGAGGAGGCCCGTGCCCTCGTTGCCGAGGCCAACAAGCAGATTGAGAATACTATCCGTGTGATAAGGGAATCCCAGGCGGAGAAGGAGATGACGCGCTTCGCCCGCCGTGAGCTCGACGAGTTCCGGGAGCGGGAGGTCGAGGAACGTGCGGTGACACCGGAGGAACAGGCTCGCATAGACCGCGAAATGGAGAAGGTGGAACGTCGCCAGCAACAGCGCCGCGAACGCAAGGCCCGGCAGGGTGAGGTGACCCGGGAGCCGGCTGCGGAACCGGAGACGCTCGAAGTAAAAGTGGGCGGGAAGGTGCGCATCAAGGGCCAGGAGGGTGCCGGCGAGGTGACGGAAATCAAGGGGAAAAAGGCGACGGTGGCTTTCGGACAGTTATTGACTACGGTGGCGCTCGACCGGTTGGAGGCCATCTCCAATTCGGAGTATAAGCGGCAGGTGAGGCCGGAGCGGGCACGTACGGTGGTCAGTGTGGATATCGCGTCGCGCCGCCTCAATTTCAAGGACAACATCGACGTGCGGGGTATGCGTGCCGCCGAGGCGCTCGAACGGGTGGAGGATTTCATCGACGATGCCCTGATGGTGGGGGTGGCGGAGGTGAGCATCCTGCACGGCAAGGGTACCGGGGCGCTCAAGGAGGAGATACGGCGTTATCTGCGCAGCGTGAGCGAGGTGGCTTCCGCTACGGACGACCATGCCGACCGCGGAGGCGCGGGTATTACGGTGGTGCGGTTCCGGCAGTAGTCCCCGTGCGGGCGAAATAAAATAGCGCAGCAGGGGATAAGGCGCGTCAAAAAGTGCTATTTTAGCGGCATCCGCGCAAGACGGGTCGCGGCGCACCTTCTCCCTGTCGGCAGTTGCCGCCGTGCGTGCGGATGTGGCGGGGGCGGGGGCGGATGCGGTTTTCCGGTGCGAAAATTGTACGGAAAAAATTTTTGGCAGCGGTTTCGGTCCGGGAAGTAGAAAAGAATAATGTAAGTGATGGAGTATTCTGTAAGCGAGATAGCCGCGATATGCGGAGGCACGTTCTGCGGCGAGGATGTCACCGTCCGCAGCGTGATGGCCGACAGCCGTCGGAGTGTTGCCAGGGATGGAGCCGCGCTCTTCGTGGCGATACGGGGCCGCAACCATGACGGCCATGACCACATCGGCGAACTGTACCGCCGGGGAGTGCGCGGTTTCATGGTGGAGCGCGAGGTGGACGCTTCGGCCTGGCCGGGTGCAGGATTCGTGCGTGTGAACAAGTCGCTGGCCGGACTGCAGGCCCTGGCGGCTCATTACAGACTGTCGTTCAGCGGAACGGTAGTCGGTATCACCGGTTCCAGCGGGAAGACCACCGTGAAGGAGTGGATAGCGCAGGCCGCCCCGGAGGGAGTGTCGCTTTTCCGCAGTCCGCGCAGCTACAATTCCCAGCTCGGCGTGCCGCTTTCGATATTGATGATGACCGGAAACGAGGACATCGCCCTCATCGAGGCGGGCATATCGCGTCCGGGAGAGATGGACCGGCTGGCGGCCATTATCCGGCCCGACGTAGGGGTGTTTACCCATCTCGGTCCGGAGCACGGCGAGAATTTCCAGTCCGACCGTCAGAAGATGCGGGAGAAGGCTCAGCTTTTCGCGACATGCCGCAGCATCGTCTACTGCGGCGGCGAGCCGCTGATAGAGGAGGCACTGCGGGCGAAAGCACCCGAAGCGGAGCTGCGCGATGCCCTGCCTTACGAATGTCTGCTTCCCGAGGAGGGGGAAGACGGGGTGGCCCGCCGCAACAAGGCGCTCGTGACCGCTTTTTACGATGCGGTGGGGGTGCCGCCCGCGACGGTCGTTCCGAAGCTTTCCGAGCTGCAGCCCGTGGCCGTGCGGCTCGGCATGCGGGAGGGAATCGCCGGTTCCATCATCGTGACAGACATGAACAATACCGACGCCAATTCGCTGCCGATGGCGCTCGACTATTTGACCGGAGTGGCCGGCAGCCGCGAGAAGGTACTTATCATGTCGGACATTCCCTTCAGCCCCATGCCCGACTGGGAACTTTACGGCAAAGTGGGCGCCATGGTCAGGAGTGCCGGTATCGGACGGTTCGTCGGCGTCGGCGAACGTATTTCGGCGTGCCGCGACGCGTTCGGTGCGGGGAGTGAGTTCTACCGCACGGCGGAGGAGTTTATCCGTCACTGTACGCAGGACAGCATAGCGGGCCGGGCCATCCTGCTGCGCGGCAACTCCGACACGGGGGTCATCCGCATCCTGCATCAACTCGACCGCCGCAGCCATACGACTGTGCTGGAGGTGGACCTCGACGCCATGAGGCACAACCTCAATCACTACCGTGCGCTGGTGGGCGACGGGGTGAAGATGATGGCCATGGTGAAAGCGTCGTGTTACGGCAACGGAAATTTCGAAGTGGCGGACATGCTCGACAAACAGGGGGTGAACTACCTTGCGGTGGCTTTCGCCGACGAAGGGGTGACGCTGCGTGAGAAGGGTATCGCCATGCCGATAGTGGTGCTGAATGCCGATTCGGACAGTTTTGCGCTGATGGTGGCCAACCGTCTCGAACCGGAGATATACAACTTCCGGTCGCTGGAGCGTTTCATCGCGGCCGTGCGGGATGCCGGGGAGACCTCCTGGCCCGTACACATCAAGATAGACACCGGGATGCACCGCCTCGGATTCCGGATGGAGGATATGCCAGAGCTGGCCGCCCTTCTGCGGCGCGAAGCGGGTGCCGTAGCCGCAAGGTCGGTATTTTCCCATCTGGCGGCGGCCGACATGCCCGAAGAGGACGGCTTCACCCGTTCGCAGATAGACTATTTCCGGCGGACGGTGCAGGCGCTTGCCGACGGTCTGGGTTACCGTCCCCTGATGCACATCCTGAATACGGCGGGCATGGAGCGTTTCCCGGAGGCGCGGTTCGACATGTGCCGTCTCGGTATCGGACTCTATGGCGTCAGTTGTACGGAGGGGGAGGCGCTGCGTCCGGTGAGCCGGCTGCTGACGCGCATCGTGCAGGTGAAGGAACTGGCGCAGTCGGAGACGGTGGGGTATGGCCGCAGCGGAAAGCTCGCGCGCGATTCGCGGCTGGCAACCATTCCGATAGGGTATGCGGACGGACTTGACCGCCGGCTCGGATGCGGAAACTGGAGCGTGCTCGTGAACGGCAGGCCGGCTCCGATTGTGGGGCGCATCTGCATGGACAGCTGCATGGTGGACGTGACGGGAATGAACGTTTCGGAGGGTGATGAGGTGACCGTATTCGGCAGCACGCCGGGCAATACCGTTTCGGATATGGCTGTTCTGCTGGGTACCATTCCCTATGAAATCATGACCTCCGTGTCGGAACGGGTAAAGCGTATCTATCTGAAAGAGTAAAATGGAACCTGCCGGCCTCTCCGCACGGCGTGCCGCGGCGGGGAATAGGGAGACCGGGTGCCGGTGTTCGAATGGAGCGGAGAGATGGCCTCTTACGGAAAACTTTATATGATACCGTGCCCGATAGGGACGGATTACGGCGTCCTTCCGGAGGCGAACCGGCCGGTAGTGGAGGCGCTCGACTATTTCATCGTGGAGAATGTACGTTCGGCCCGCCGTTTCCTCGGGCGCGGAGGGATAGGGCGCACGGTAGAGGAGCTGACCTTCGTGGAGTGCAACGAACACACCCGTCCCGAGGAACTTCCGTCCATGCTGGAACCGCTATTCGGCGGCAGGGATGCCGGATTCATATCCGAAGCCGGAGTTCCCGGCGTAGCCGACCCAGGTGCGGAGATAGCAGCGCTGTGCCACCGGGCGGGTATCAGGGTGGTGCCGTTGGTCGGTCCCTCTTCCATCCTGTTGGCGCTGATGGCCTCCGGGCAGAACGGGCAGTCGTTTGCTTTCAACGGCTATCTTCCCGTCAAGCCGCCGGAGCGGGCAAAAGCCCTGCGGATGTATGAAAAAAGGGCATTGGGTGAGGGACAGTCGCAGCTCTTCATCGAAGCGCCCTACCGCAATGCGAAACTGCTGGAGGAGATGCTCGCAGTGCTTTCGCCTCATACGCGCCTGACGGTGGCAGCCGACATCACTGCATCCTCCGAATTCATTCTTACCCTGCCGGTAGCCGTATGGCATTCCAGGCCGAGGCCCGACCTCAACAAGCGGCCTGCCATCTTCATCATCGGTCGGTAATCATCCTTGCACCGTTTTCGGGAGGCGGCGGGACTTTTTGCTTTTCCCCTTTCCGAAGGTATGTTTTTTGCTTATGAGTATATAAGAAATAACAATCGTGGATTGTACTCTTGTTTGTTATTCTTATAGTAAGAGTCTGTATCTTTGTATCGGATAAACCGGAATCATTCATTAAAACATAAGGAAATATGAAATCTTTGATAGGAAAAAAGGCGCCTGCCATCCGTGCGACGGCGGTAGTGAACGGAAACGAGATTGTACAGGACTTCACCCTCGGCCAGTACGAGGGGAAAAAGTATGTGGTATTGTTTTTCTACCCGATGGATTTTACGTTCGTGTGCCCGACGGAGCTGCATGCGTTCCAGGAGAAACTGGGCGAATTCGAGGCCCGCGGCGTACAGGTAGTAGGCTGTTCGGTTGATTCGGAGTATTCCCACCTGGCCTGGCTCGGCCAGCCCAGAAACAGAGGCGGTATCGAAGGGGTGAAGTATCCGATAATCGCCGATACGACGAAAACCATCTCCGAGAATTACGGCGTCCTCGGCGGAGAGTATCTGTCGGGTGAAGAGGATGAACTCCTGTTCGAGGGCGGTGCTCCCGTAGCCTACCGCGGGCTTTTCCTTATCGACAAGGGCGGTATCGTAAGGCATATGGTCATCAACGACCTGCCGCTGGGGCGCAGTGTCGATGAAGTCATCCGCATGGTCGATGCACTCCAGCACTTCGAAGAGTACGGCGAAGTTTGTCCCGCCAACTGGGCCAAAGGCAAGGATGCGATGAGTGCGACGGGGGCCGGTGTGTCGGATTACCTGAGCAGGCATTAATCGGCAGCGGCGGGAGCCGCGGCGTACCGTTTATGCGAGAGGCTGTACCTTCAGGTACAGCCTCTCTGTCGTATCGTGTCCGCTTTCGGTTTCGGACCTTTATTTTTTGGATTTCGCCATGATGTCCCTGACCTGTTCCAGCGTGAGCGTTGCCGGGTCGGTATCTTTCGGGATGCGGTAGTTTTTGCCGCCGGATGCGATGTAGGGACCGTAACGGCCGTTCAGTACCTTTATCTCCGGTTCGGCATCGAAGACCTTGATGGGCTCTTTCGATGCCTTGGCGGCACTCTCTTTTTCATGGATAAGCTCTACGGCACGTTCCAGCGTGACGGAGTAGGGGTCGTCCTTTCTGGGCAGCGAGGTGAATTTGCCGTCGTAGCGGATGTAGGGGCCGTACCTCCCGATTGATACGACCACCTCTTTGCCGTCCAGCTCGCCCAGCGTGCGCGGAAGCTCGAAGAGGGCCAACGCTTCGTCGAGGGTGATGGTGGCAATCAGTTGGTCTTTCTTCATGCTGGCATAGCGCGGTTTCTCCTCGTCGTCCGCGCTCCCTATCTGTACGATGGGACCGTAACGGCCGATGCGTGCCGAAACCTGTTTGCCGCTTTTGGGGTCCGTTCCCAGAATGCGTTCCCGGCCGCTGCGGTCGGGAAGCTCTTCGAGCGCCTTTTCCACGGTGGGATGGAAGGCGGTGTAGAACTCCCGAATCATGTTGGTCCATTCCTTGCCTCCTTCCGCTATCTCGTCGAACTCCTTCTCCACGTTGGCCGTGAAGTTGTAGTCGAGTATCTCCTCGAAATGTTTGTCGAGATAATCATTGACAATCATGCCGATGTCGGTAGGCGTCAGCTTGGCCTTCTCCCGGCCGGTGGTTTCCGAAAGCTCTTTCGAGCTGATTTTGCCCTTTTCGAGCCGGATGAGCCGGTAGCTGCGTTTGGTTCCCTGCTTGTTCTGCTTGATGACGTATCCCCGGTTGATGATGGTGGAGATGGTCGGCGCATAGGTGGACGGCCGGCCGATGCCGAGCTCTTCGAGCCGTCGCACCAGCGATGCCTCGCTGTAACGGAACGGAGGCTGGGTGAAGCGTTCCGTGGCTGATATATCCTGATAGCTCAGTCCGTCGCCCGCTTTCAGTTCGGGCAGCGTATTCTCCTGTCCCTCCTCCGTTTCATCTTCTACGGTTTCGGAGTAGAGCCTGAGGAAACCGTCGAACAGGATGACCTCGCCCGTAGCGGTGAACTTGTGGGGCGATTCTCCGGCTGCGATGGATACCACCGTCTTCTCTATCCGTGCCGGCGACATCTGCGAAGCCACCGTACGTTTCCATATCAGGTCGTAGAGACGCTTCTCCTCCGGCGAGCCCTCTATCTGCTGGCGGTTGAGATAGGAGGGGCGAATGGCTTCGTGGGCCTCCTGCGCTCCCTTGCTTTTGGTCTTGTATTTCCGGGCGCTGCTGTACTCCTCTCCGAACATCTTGATTATCTCCTCTCGGGCGGCTGCGATGGCCTGCGAGGAGAGGTTCTGGGAATCGGTACGCATGTAGGTGATGTAACCGTTTTCGTAAAGCCGCTGGGCGACGGCCATCGTCTGCGATACCGACATACCGAGCTTGCGTCCCGCCTCCTGCTGGAGTGTGGATGTGGTGAACGGCCCGGCCGGGTGGCGTTCGGCAGGTTTGCTTTCGCTGCTGAGTACCCGGAAGTCGGCCTCCCTGCACGTCCCGAGGAATCCTTCAGCCTCTTCGGCCGAATCGAACCGCCGGTCGAGTTCCGCCTTGAAAAGTGTTTTGGCAGGGTCGTCCGTGCGGTAGAACCGGGCAGTGACCCGATAGTAGGGGGTGCTTCGGAAATTCATTATCTCGCGCTCGCGCTCGACGATGAGGCGCACTGCGACGCTTTGGACTCTTCCGGCCGAGAGCGACGGTTTGACCTTCTTCCAGAGTACCGGCGAGAGTTCGAATCCGACCAGCCGGTCGAGTACACGCCGTGCCTGCTGTGCATTGACGAGGTTCATGTCGATGGTGCGCGGATTCTCGATGGCGGCCATGATGGCGCTCTTGGTAATTTCGTGGAAAACGATGCGCCGCGTCTGGTCTACCGGCAGGCCGAGCACCTGTGTCAGGTGCCAGGCGATGGCTTCCCCTTCGCGGTCTTCATCGGATGCGAGCCAAACCCGTTCAGCCTCCTTCGCACTCTTGGCGAGCGATTCGACGAGTTTCTTCTTGTCGGGCGATATCTCGTAATCGGGTTTGAAGTTGTCGTCTATGGCGATGCCGAGCTCCTTTTTCGAGAGGTCGCGGATGTGACCGTAGCTCGACATGACGGTGTAGTCCTTGCCGAGGAATTTTTCGATGGTTTTCGCCTTTGCCGGAGACTCGACGATGACGAGGTTTTCGTGTGTCTTCTTCGTGTCAGTATTGCGTTGTTTCTCCTGCGCCATAACTTTCTGCGCTTGTGTGAATTTGATTAAAACAAGAACCTAAAGGCATCCTTTAGGTTCGTTACTCTGTCGTTCATTCGCCGTCCGGCTCGATGAGGGTGTATGTTATCTTGACTCTGACCGGTTTGTCGCTGTCTGCCGCCAGAAGGACCGACGTATTGTCGGCGAAGGGCTCGTAGGGCGTGTAGGTAGGGGCCAGCGTCAACTGCCTGCTCTCTTCGTCGTCGTGCTGCAAGGCGTGCTGCAGGAACGAGGTGATGTCCATTCGGTAGTATCCCTTGCCGGGGTTGCGGTTCAGCGTACCGTCGTAGGGTATCGTGATGCTTCCCGTGGAGGCGTCCGATATATAGTAATCCGGGATAACGGTCATGCTGCCGTAATCGGAGTAACTGCCGAGTTTTTGGAACGCCTTGTCGTATGCTTCCGTCGTCTCTCCTTCCAGCCATACGAACATGTGTGCCTGGTTGATGTACAGTCCGTAATCCTCCGATGGCTTGAGGGCGTTCATGGCGTCGAAGAAACCGTCCGGGAATTTCAGCGTCGCTGTCACGCCGCCGAGTCCCTGCACGTAGACCGTTTCGTCGGCGGCTACCTCCCCTCCGTTCTGCACCCCTTCGAGCGGCGTACCCGTGTAGTCGTGGCGGATGCTTGCCACCGACATCGTTTTGAGTCCGTCGGCGTCGGAGAAGTACCACTGCATGTAGGCCGTGACCTCTTTTTCTTTGTTGTCGTCGTCGAGGTCTATCTCCCACTGGTCCCTCTCCCGCTGGAAGTAAAAGTTCATGTTGCAGTTCGGAAGGTAGTTGGCATATATCGCTGCATTGGCAGGAGTTCCGGGAGCCTGAGCGATGACGAACCCCTTGTATTTCCGCAGGAATTCGTAAGCCTTGTCGGAGTAGAAGAGGGTGGTGTCTGCGGCCGCCAGTTCGTCGAGCAGCAACTGTCCCTGCGGAAGGATATCGAGCTTTATCTCTTCGATTTCATCCGGTTCGCCCGAATATTCGAAGCTGAACAGCGGTTCACTGTCGATATGGTCTTCGTAGCGGAACGAATGGTAGTATATCGTGTCCGTCGTATAGGCGAGCGAATCGCGGAGCCGGTAGATGTTGAAAGTCTGCCGTACGGAAGGGTCGCCGCATACGTACTTCATGTTGACGATGAGCTTGACCGAGTCGAACGGCGACTTGCGGTTCTTGAAGAAGTTCGGGGTAAGCGCCTGAGCGGGCAGCCCCGAAAATACGGAAGCCGCCACGGTCTTGCCGAAGAAACTCTCCTCCGCCGAACCGATATAACCTACGTTGACGTTCATGGCACCGCGCATGTGTTTGGTCGAGGCCCGCAGCCCGATGGAATCCGTATAGGTCTGGAACGCCCTTATCCGTTCGCCTTCGCCAAGTCCGAGTGTGTCGATGTGGATGGAAAGCTTCTCCCCTCCGCCGGGAATGAGACCGGCTCCCAGCGTATCGTCCACCGAGGTGCAGGCTACCGACAGCACGAAGGCCGACAGGAGGGCCGTCGCTGCGGAGAGGTATCTCTTATTGTAAAAGCTCTTCATAGAATTTCTGGTAATTGTCGAGATAGTCGGTGGCATCCGAAGGCTGCCAGGGAAGAAGCACTTTTCCCGTTCCTTCCAGTGCTGCCGTTATCAGCGGAGAGGGATGCTCGGTACGCATGACCACGCCGTCCGCATAGTCTATAACGAGTTTCATCAGGTTTTCGTATGAAGGGGAGTCGAGCAGTGCCAGTTTCGGGTCTTTTATTCCTTCGTTCTCTATCTTTTTCCTGAATCCGGCATCGAGCGTTCCCGGAAAGGCATCGTCGTAAATCGAGACGGCTATCTTCAGGTTCTGGAACATGGGGTCGTCGGCGAAGGTGTTGCGCAGGTAGATGGGCATGACCGCCGAGAACCATCCGTGGCAGTGTACGACGGTGGGTTCCCACCGCAGTTTGCGTACCGTTTCGAGTACGCCCCGGGCGAAGAATATGGCCCGTTCGTCGTTGTCCGGAAACATTCCGTCCGTTGCAGGGTCGCGGAGTACGGCCTTGCGTGCGAAATAGTCGTCGTTGTCGATGAAATAAATCTGTACCCTTGCCGAGGGTATCGAAGCTACCTTGATGATGAGCTGATGGTCGTTGTCGTCTATGATGAGGTTCATGCCCGAAAGGCGGATGACTTCATGGAGCTGGTTGCGTCTTTCGTTTATGACCCCGTAACGCGGCATGAACGTCCTCGTTTCATTGCCCCGTTCCTGCATGGCCTGAACCAACAGCCTGCATTCGGACGAGATTTCGGTCGGCGGTAGATAAGGGGTTATCTCCTGACAAACGTACAATATTTTGGAACCTGCCATTACCGGAAACTTAAAATACTCACAAAGATACGAATTAATTTCCAATGAAACCGGACGTGTCGGATAAAAAAGATTCCCCTCGGGAAATCTTTTCCCGTGCAATCGTTTGTTTCTGAATGCGATGCGTGCGGGGTTGCAACCCCGCACGCATCGCATTCGCTCCGGCCGGTGCCGTGGGGAAGTCGTTCCCGTCAGAGCAGCAGCATGGCGTCGCCGTAGGTGCCGAAACGGTAGCCTTCCTCTATCGCCACCTTGTAGGCGTGCATGACGGTTTCGTAGCCGCCGAATGCTGCGACGAGCATCAACTGCGTCGAACAGGGGAGGTGGAAGTTGGAGACCATCGAGTCGGCCACGCTGAAATCGTAGGGACAGAAGATGAATTTGTTCGTCCATCCGTCGCACGGTTTCAGCATGCCGTTGGTCGATACGCTGCTTTCGATGGCCCGCTGGACGGTCGTCCCTATCGCACAGACGCGGTGCCCTCCCTCCTTGGCGCGGTTCACTTTGGCAGCCGCCTCTTCGGGGATATGCACCTGCTCCGAATCCATCTTGTGTTTCGTGAGGTCTTCCACATCCACGGTGCGGAAATTGCCGAGCCCGACGTGCAGTGTTATCATGGCCGATTCGATGCCTTTGATTTCGAGGCGTTTCATGAGGTGTTTGCTGAAGTGCAGACCCGCCGTAGGGGCGGCTACCGCCCCCTCTTCGGTGGCGAATATCGTCTGATAGCGCTCTTCGTCAATCGGCTCCACCTTGTCGCGTATCCATTTGGGGAGGGGTGTTTCGCCGAGTTTGTAGAGTGCGGCCCGGAACTCCTCATAGGTGCCGTCGAACAGGAAGCGGAGCGTGCGTCCGCGCGAGGTGGTGTTGTCTATCACTTCGGCCACCAGCAGGTCGTCGTCGCCGAAGTAGAGTTTGTTGCCTATGCGTATCTTCCTTGCCGGGTCCACGAGTACGTCCCACAGGCGCAGGTCGCGGTTCAGTTCTCTCAGCAGGAAGATTTCTATTTCCGCGCCTGTCTTCTCCTTGTTCCCGTAGAGCCTTGCGGGGAAAACCTTTGTGTTGTTGAAGATGAAGACGTCCTTTTCGTTGAAGTAGTCGATGATCTCCTTGAAGATGCGGTGCTCTATCTTGCCTGTTTTGCGTTCTACCACCATAAGCCGCGATTCGTCGCGGTTGTCGGCAGGATATTTCGCCAGCAGTTCCGGCGAAAAGTTGTAATTGTACTGTGAAAGTTTCATCCTTTATTCCCGGGAATTTATATAGCGATGTTTTGTCGTAAGCAACGTTGCGGCTTCTGTACAAACAGGGGCCGAATAATTATTATACGAAAAAAAAACGGGTTTGTTTCACCCGTGCCGTTTTTTCCGTCAGTACCCGTGCTTCCCGCCCGGACAGGCTCCGGCGGTTGCCGCTGCATCCGGTGCTGTACATGGCTGGCCGTGCATCTCCTGCAGTTTCGGAAGCCTCCGATTCGATAACGGTTATTTCAGGATGTTTATTATTTCGTCCATGGAGTATCCCTCCTCGGCAGTGAACCGGCCGCTGCGTGTCCGGCGGAGCGAGGTGAGGTAGGCCCCGCTGCCGAGTGCTTCGCCTATTTCGCGGGCGAGCGAACGGATGTAGGTACCCTTGCTGCACACCACCCGTATCCTGATGCGGGGCAGGTCGTATTCGAGCAGCTCCATGGCGTAGATGTTGATTGGGGCAGCCCGGAGTTTCACCTCTTCGCCTTCGCGGGCGTATTCGTAGGCACGCTGCCCGTCGATTTTCTTGGCGGAGTAGAGCGGCGGCATCTGCAGCCGTTCGCCGGTCAGGGCGGCGAGGGCCTGTTCCACCTCTTCACGCGTGATGTGTTCCCAGGGATAGGCGGCATCCTCCGGATGTTCCATGTCGAAACTCGGAGTGGTCGCGCCGAGTTTCATTTCCGCCACATACTCCTTCTCCTCGGCCTGCAACGCTTCCACTGATTTGGTGGCTTTGCCGAGGCATACGACGAGTATGCCCGTGGCGAGCGGGTCGAGCGTGCCCGCATGGCCGACCTTCAGGTTCCGCAGTCCGTTGTGGCGGAGCATGAACTTGACTTTGCGTACCACGTCGGTGGATGTCCAGCCCAGCGGTTTGTCCACGACGAGCACGTATCCCTCCCTGAAATTTGTCTCTTTGGAAAATGGTTCTTTCAATTCCGCTTGTTTTGTGTTTGGGTCAATGTCGTCCGCAGCCTAATGGAAAATGCCGAATCCGATGGAAAGAAGGCCGACGGCGGCGCAGTAGACGGCGAACCAGGTGAGTTTGCCCCGGTTCACGATGCGAATCATCCAGCGGCAGGCGAGCGTACCGGTGAGGTAGGCCGCGGCGAAACCGCCCACGAGCTGCCACGTCCCGATGCCTTCTCCTCCCGTCGGCGCACCAATCAGCTCCAGCAGGTTCATGCCGATGATGGGAACGATCACCATGAGGAAAGAGAATTTGGAGACTTCGCTCCGCTGTACTCCCAGCAGCAGACCGGTGGAGATGGTCGTGCCCGAGCGCGACAGACCGGGCAGGACGGCCAGTGCCTGTGCGAGGCCGATGATGAATGCGTTTTTGGGCGTTATCGTTCCGGTGCGCGGTTTGGCAAGTCCTGCAAAGGTCAGCAGGCACGCCGTGACGAGCAGCATGATGCCCACCAGCACCAGATTGGAGGTGAAGAGTCCCTCGGTGGCGTCCTTGAAGAAGAAGCCGACGACGGCAATGGGTATCATGGAGATGAGCAGGTTGATGACATATCGGGTCTCTTCGTTCATCCGGAATCGGAACAGCCCTTTGAACAGCTCCACTATCTGACGGAAAAAGACGGTGATGGTGCTCAGCACGGTAGCCGCATGCACCGCCATGGTGAACTGCAGGTTGCTTTCGGCCTCTATGCCGAACAGGTAGTTGGCGATTTCGAGGTGGCCGCTGCTGCTGACCGGCAGGAACTCCGTGAGCCCCTGCAGGATGCCCATGATGATGGCTTCAAGTACCGACATGACTCTCTACTCCTTGAATTTTTTCATGATGGCGAACAGCTCGAATCCGAATCCGGCGAGTACCACCACCGGAGCGAGCGTGATGCGCCGAAAGCTGAACATCGAGTAGTCGAATACGTTCGGGTCGTCGCTGCCGCCTCCGCTCATCAGGATGAAACCGAGAATGATGATTCCCAGTCCGATGAGCATGAAAAGGTAGTTTTTGCGTCCGAGCGGCATGCGGGCCTCCGCCTCTTTCCGCTGTTCGGCTCCGTTTTTCGATGCGGCCGGTGCGCCGCCTTTTCCCTTTGTCGTCTGTGCCATATCTTACATATATTGACTCTGATTTTTCCGTCGTTTTCCCGTGCCGGAATGCCGCATCGGCCCCGGTGAATCAGTAGAGATTGATTTTCGTGGTGTTCATCCGGACGAATTTGTTCACCGCGAAGAGGGTGAACAGCGCCGATATCAGAATCCCCAGCAGCAGCATACCGCAGAGGACGTAATAGACCGGTCGGCTCTCCGCCAGAAAGGTCACTTCGGGGAGCCCTTCGCCGAGTCCCGCCACGAGCGCGAGGAACATCGCCGCGGCGATGAGCCATGCGTAGACGCCGTGGAGGATGCTGCGCAGAAGGAACGGTTTCATGATGAACCATTTGGAAGCCCCGACGAGCTTCATCGTATTTATCAGGTAGCGTTTGGAATAGATGGTCAGGCGGATGGTGTTGTTGAGCAGGATGAGTGCAATGACCAGCAGGGCGCCTCCGAAGAGCAGCAGGACGAGATTGAACTTGTTGATGTTGGAGCCTATCTGTTCCACCACGGCCCGCTGATAGACCACCTCTTCGATGCCGTTCCAGGAAGCGGCCTCCTTTTCGAACTTGCGGACATAATCCTTGTCGGAATACTGTGCGTGCAGTTTCACTTCGTAGGCATCGGGCAGGGGATTGAAGGCGAGGAACTCCACGAAGTCGCTTCCTATCTGTTCCTTGAAATTCTCCGCAGCCACTGCCTTGGGGACGAATGTCACCTCCTTGACGGCCTCGTGGGCACCTAGCTCCCGGCCTATTTCGGCAATCCGTTCGTTGGACGTGCCCTGCTTTATCATCAGATGGATGGCCACGTTCTCCTTCATCAGGTCGGTGGCCCGGACGGCGTTGAATATGAGGTAGCCGACGCTTCCGAGCAGGAACAGTACGAGTGCGATGCTTATCGTGGAGATGATGTACGAGTTGCGTACTTTACGCCTGAGGCTTTTCGTGTTTTCGGCTTTAGCCATGGTTTGATACGGTGTTTGTTGTCCCTCCCGTCTTCTTACGCTTCCGGGAGGATATTATTGTTCTCGTTCCGGTCTTTTTTACGCCGGTCGTCCCATACCGCATAGATTGCCGTTGCGGCGAATCCGATGAGGATGATGAGCGAGCCTGCGAGTGTCACGGCCGATGCCTCGCGGAACTTCGGCGCACGGAAGACGAACTCCACGGTGTGGTGTCCGGCCGGCAGCGCCATGGCCCGCAGTACGTAGTCGGCCCGGAAGTAGGGCGCCTCCGTGCCGTCCACATAGGCTTTCCAGCCCTTGTCGTAATATATTTCGGAGAATACGGCGATGCCTTCCGTTGCTGAATCGTATTCGTAGGTGAGCCGGTTCACCCGGTAGTCGGTCAGCCGGATGGAGGCGGCGGTGTCTGCCGTGCCGGTGACCGGCAGCCGGTTGGTGAAACGCCGGTCGGCCACGGCCTGCCGTTTGGTGTCGATGCGGTTCAGCGCATCAATCTCTTCGTTCGGGGTATCCGACGGTATCACCTCCGCAACGAACCATGCGGCCCCGTTGGCGTCGGGATTGAACTGCGCTTCCAGCCGTCCGGACATCTCCGGAACGATGAAATAGCGCGTGTTGAGCATGTTGTAGACCTCCATGTTCATCGGTACGAGATGCCGGTCGATGAGGTCCTGATAGCGCTGCAGTTTGGCACCGTGGTATCCTCCGACGGAGCGGTGGAAGTAGGAGGTCGTGGCGTCGCTGAAGGTGTTCACCGCAAAGTTGGCCACCCGATATCCCGGTGTGGTATCTTTCAGTATCTCCTTGTCCGCCTCCGTGGGATAGAGTTGCGTGCGCCGTGCCGGAACGAAGTCGTCCCACGAGAGGTAGCGCAGGTCTACGGGAATGAGGTCGAGGCAGACCAGCCCTGCGAAGCATGCGGTCAGGATACCCCGTTTCATCCGCCCTTTGGCATAGAGCAGCACGAGGCCGGCCGAGACGAGGACGAAGAGCAGCGAGCGCCAGGCGTCGGCGCGGAGCATCTTCGCCCGTTCGGCGCTCATGGCGTCCGATACGTAATCGGCGAACTGACGCGCCCCGGCTTCGTTGAAGCCGGAGTGGGCGGCGATATTGTAGAGCAGCGGGTAGTCTCCCGGAGCGGAGAAACCGAACATCTTCGGTCCGAAAAGGGCGAAGAGCAGGGCGATGCCACCCGTGATGCCGGTCGCCCATGCGAGCCCGCGGCGTATTTTCCGTGCAGGGATTTCGCCTTTCCAGAGTTCCGAGAGCAGCAGGCAGGCCAGCAGGGGAAAGGTCCACTGGACGATGACGAGGGCCGTCGAGACCGCGCGAAACTTGTTGTAGCCGGGCAGTATTTTGAAGCAGAGTTCCGTGAACCACATCATGTTGCTGCCCCACGAGAGGAAGAGGGCGAGGAGGCTCACTGCCAGCAGCCACCATTTCCGGCTGCCGCGCAGAACGAACAGGCCGAGCACGGCGAGGAACACCACCGCGGCGCCGAGGTAGGTGGGGCCGGCCGTACCGGGCTGGTCGCCCCAGTAGGTGCCGATGGGCAGGTCGGCGGGACGGGCACCGAAATTGGCGAGAACTTCGGCCACCGGGCCGTCCGGCGAGAAGGGTTGTGCCGACGAACCTCCCATGAGGTTCGGGATGAACAGGTTGAAACTCTCCGTGCGGCCGTAGCTCCAGGCCGTGGCGTATTCGAGATCCAGCCCCCGCTGTGCCGCTTTGCCGCCGGCATCCCCCTCGGCGAGTTCCGAGCCGCCCCGCGTGGTGTCGGCGGCGTGCTGTGCGGTGAAGTAGAGCGGTGCGAAGTTGGACCCTACCGCCAGTACGGCGGCCAGCAGGAGCGCCCCCGACGCCTTCCAGAAACGCGGAAGCACCCGATGTCTGTACGACCGGACGAATTCGTTTATCAGCAGCGCGACGATGACCAGCAGGAAGTAGTAGGTGATTTGCGGGTGGTTGGCCGATATTTCGAGCGAAGCGGCCAGCGCCGCCAGCGCGGCCCCGAACCACAGGTGCCGTCCGCGGTAGGTGTAGACGATGGCTCCTATCAGCAGGGGGATGTAGGCCATGGCCCACACCTTGGAGATGTGGCCGGCTCCGATGATGAGTATCGTGTAGGTCGAAAAACCGTAGGCGAGTGCCGGAACGATGCCTACCCACGGGTTCACTTTCCACAGCAGCGTCATGAGCCAGAAGCAGAGCATGGCCGTGAAGATGAGCACGGCCGGTTCGCCCATCGCCCGCACGGGCAGCTTCGAGGCGTGGCGGATGAGCCATGCCGGCACCTTGAAGTCAATCATGTAGGAGGGCATACCGCTGAAGGAACTGCCCGTCCACTGGGGGTCTTCGCCGTATTGCTCTACGTGCCGTTCGATGTCGGCACTCGCTCCGACGTACTGGGTGACGTCGTGCATGTCGAGTTTCTCCCCGCTGAACTGGGGGGCGAAGTAGAGCATCGATACCAACAGGAATATGACGGGGGCCGCGACGTATGGCAGCCAGCGGAAGGATTTCCCTTTTTTGTCCATAACGGGCTTGTGTTTTCGTATCCCGCAAAGTAACGAAAAATAGTTGAGATTATGAACTGCGGTATCCCGGCTATTGTGTCCTGTTGGCGTATTTCCCGGTGCCGGAGCGGGGTTTTTCGACGGAAATGTGCGTAAAATATCTCCGAAGGGGAGGACGCAGGCGGATTCTCTCGGAATTTTGCACTACCTTTGTGCGTTCGGTCGGAACGGCATGGATAGGTTGAGTGAAATAAGGGAACCGCTCGAAAAGGTGTTCGGGGAGTATGAGGAGTTCATGAAACGGGCCCTGTACAGCGACAACAGGTTCGTCGCGGGCATCATGGATTATATCGTCTCTTCGCGCGGCAAGGGTATCCGGCCCCTGCTGGTCTTTCTCTGTGCCGGTATCCATTCCCGGTTCGGAATCGGCAAGCGGGCCTATCTGGCCGCCCTGATGGTGGAGATGATACACAACGCCTCGCTCGTTCACGACGACGTGGTGGACGGTTCCGATACGCGCCACGGCAAGCCTACGGTGCATCACCGATGGGACGCGCGCGTTTCGGTGCTTTCCGGCGATTATATCCTCGCACGGAGCTATTCGCTCGGCATGCAGAGTGCCCAGTTCGACATCGTATCCTATATTACGGCCGGCATTTCCGAACTTGTTGAGGGCGAGCTCATTCAGAGCGAGCTCAACGGTAGCCGCCGCGTCTCGCGCGAGGCATACCTCGACATCATCTTCAAGAAAACGGCTATCTTGATGGGGGTCAGCAGCGGCGCGGGAGCCATGGCTGCGGGGGCTGCTGCCACGGAGGTGGGGATGGCCCGTCAGATAGGACTTGATTTGGGGATGGCCTTTCAGATTAAGGACGATATCCTCGATTATGCACCCTCCGAACAGACCGGCAAGTCCTCCTGCGCCGACCTGCGCGAAGGGAAGGTCACGCTTCCGCTGATAGCCATTTTCGAACGGTGCGGCGACGAAGAACGAGCACGCATCATGGAGAAAGTGAAAGCTGCGGGCGAAAATCCCGGGCTTATCGAAGAAATCTCGTCGTTCGTCCGCCGCGAAGGGGGTATCGAGGCCGCCGAGAGTGTCATGGAGGAGTACCTCGGGCGGGCTCGCAGCATCATTGTCACCTATCCCGATTCCGTTTACCGCCGTTCGCTCGAACTGCTCTGCGACTACATCGGCGACCGGGAGCGGTAACCGGCGGATTCCTTTTTTCGGCAGAGCCGTATTCGTCCTGAATCCTTGAATTTTCCGTTTTTGTTTCTTCTTCTGTGACGGGGTGCCCTGTGCAGGTTCGTTGCTTTTTGTGGTGATGTCCGGCGTTTTCCGGTCATTGTCATACGCCGTGGGGCGTTTGTCGTCCTGCAATGTGTCGCTGCGCGGAGTGACTTTGCGGTCGGGTGGAGGATTCCGCTGACAGATGCCGGAGTATGTCCGTCGGTTACGGTCGGCTGGTCGTAATGATACGCGCGGCGGGAGGCGTGTCTGTCGGGAGCAGTCCCGTATCGGATGGGGTATATGGGGCGTGTGGCAGGCTGCGGTATGCTTGGGGATGGCGTTTCCGGGGGTGCCGTTCGGCGCAGTGAGACGGACTTACGGGGAATGGTCAGGAGGTTGCGGCGGCATGCGGTCGATACCGATATGGCAAGACGTGTTGCCGCGTTCGAATCGCTGTGCGGGATGGTTAGAGAGAAAGACAATGCCGCTTGCCGGGGGCGGGTGCTGCCGGACCGGATGTGCGGGGATGCTCTCCGTCGCGGAGGGGCGGCCCGTCAGGGCAGCCAGCCGATGAGGCTGTCGCCGCGGTGCGCCTCGCGCCAGGCCGTGAGGCCGGCATAATCCCTCACTCCGCCGGAGAGTACTGCCGCGTAATATTCCGCTCCGATGATGGACTCCGTGTCGGGGGTTTCGTATTTGAGCCGCAGAATGGCGTCGCGCGTCTCTTCGGTCAGGACGGCGCCGATGCGTGAGGCCATGCGTTCGGCGAAGCCATCGTAGGCCGAACCGCGCCGGATGTGTATCATGTCCATTTTCCACATGCGTCCGTCCCGGTCGCGGTAGGCGGCGTGCCACTCGATGCACTCCTCTTCGGTGTCGATGAGATTGGTGTATTCCATCCGGACGATGCCCGGATGCGAGGCGATTCGGGCCGCCGCCCGGAAACTCTCCTTTATCGACAGCGTATCGGTGTAGACGTGCATGTCGATGTCCAGCTTCTTCATCATCAGCCCCGTGGAGAGGCTGCCGATGAGGTTCGCCTGTGCTCCGATTGCCTCCCAGCTTTCGACCAGCTGCGTTTCGGCGATTATCTCCCGGCCCCGTCGCTGATTGGCTTCGGCCATCTTTCTGTAATCTTCCATTGTCGTTGCTTTTTGCGGGGCGCAAAGATATGGAAAATCGGGGAAAAAGGTCCGTTCGGTAGTTGCCCGATGTAAAAATCGGAGCGTATTTTGGGGACGGATAGCAGGAAATTCGATGACTACGGTCGGACGACAGCGTTCATTCCGCTCTCCGACCGTAACGACCAGGCCGTATCGTGTGCTGATATCGGTGGATGTGCAGGAGCGTTTAGCTGGAAGTCGTTTCGATGGCGAGCAATTTATATTTCCGCAGCCTGCTGTATAATTGAGAAGGTTACTGCGGAGGTGCCGCATGTGAAGGTAATCTCGGCTGCCCGTTGTACTGGGGCTGCGTTTTCAGCGACGGTTACGGTGAGGGAGTGTTCTCCGGCTTCGCCCGCGGCCTGTGAGAGGACAATCCATTCGACCCCGTCGGTTATTTCTGCCTGCCATGGGCCGGAGGCGGAGAATGCGAGGTCGATTTCGCTGCCTGCTGCGGGGAGGGTCAGGGCCTGCGGGGTACCGTCGGCAAATATGAGCGAATCTTCGTCTTCATCTTCGTCCCCGGTGCCGTTTCCGCTGTCGTCCGTCGCTTTTTGCGTGATTCTTGCTTGGACATCGTCCTTTCCGCAGGTAATCGTTATGAGTGCGGTGCGGTCCGAGTTGTTTTCGTTTGGAAGCAGTGCGATGTGCATGGAGTAGGTTCCGCCTTCGTCCCCGCTTTCGGGCGATACGGAGAGCCATTCGGGAATGCGTTCCTCGCCCGGTTGGGATATTGCAGCCTGCCAGGCATCCTGGGTGATGAAGTCGATGGTGGTTTCCCCTTCGGTGCTTTCGGCAGAGACGGTTTGTATGAGCTGCGAGGTGTCCGGTACGCTGATTTGTCGGTCGAGCAGCGATTGCAGTTGTTCGCATCCGGTCAGTAGCAGGAGTGCCGATACGCTTGTCAGGTACAATCTTTTCATAAGGTTTAATCAGTTACTGTACGAGAGCCGGTCGGGGTCTCGGAAATCGTGTTCAAGGCGCGAAATTAGCGTTTCGGATGATAAAAGTCAATATTATAAATAATTGTAAATTCCATTGTTCGGCCGTCAGTGTCGGAAAGATGCGGGATGTAGGGGAGGAATGCAACCGTCCGCCGGTACGTTGTCCCGGCAGGCATGGGACGAATCGACATGCAAAAAACAGGGGCTCCGTTACGGAGCCCCTGACATAGGAACGTGTCGCAGCTGTCAGAGCGTCCGGAGGATTTCGATAAGGAATTTCCAGAATTTGTCTACGGTCGCTATTTCGAGGCGTTCGTCGGGCGAGTGTACGCCGCGCAGCGTCGGGCCGACCGATATCATTTCGAGCTTCGGATATTTTTCGAGGAAGAGTCCACACTCCAGCCCCGCGTGGATGGCGCGTACTTTGGGCTGTGTGCCGAACAGGTGTTCGTAAGCCGCCTCCGCAATTTGGAGCAGGCGGCTCGACGGGTCGGGGTTCCAGCCGGGATAACCTTCGCCGTGCTCGACTTCGGCACCGGCCAGCCGGAAGGCCGCTCCGACGGTGGCTGCGGCATCGGCCTTGGCGCTCTCCACCGAGGAACGCTGCGAGGAGGTCACGACGATGCGCCCTCCGTCGGCGAACTTGACCGATGCGAGGTTGGTGGAGGTTTCCACGAGGCCAGGCATTGAACGGCTCATGGCGAGCACGCCGTTGGCCACGCCCTGCAGGGCGAGCAGCAGAGAGCGCTGGGTGCCGGCATCGATGACCGTCGCCGGTTTGCCGGCCTCCCTGACCTCCAGCCGGACGCCCGCGTCCGTATATTTATACTCTTCGGCGAAGGTCGCGGCGAACTGTCCGGCCAGTCGGCGCATCTCGTCCGCTTGCCCGGCCGGGACGCCGAATACCGCATGCGCTTCGCGCGGAATGGCGTTGCGCAGATTACCCCCGTCGAACGAGGCCAGACGCAGGCCCATACGTTCCGTTCCGGCCAGCAGCAGGCGCGTGAGCAGCTTGTTGGAGTTGCCGAGTCCGTCGTTGATGTTGTCGCCCGAATGGCCGCCTTTGAGACCGGAGATGTCGGCCTGCATCCAGGTCATCCCTTCCGGGGCGGGTTCTTCGCGGTAGCGGAAAGTCGCTACCGTATCGACGCCGCCGGCGCAGCCGATGAAAATCTCGCCGTCGTCTTCCGAGTCGAGGTTGATGAGGTAGCGGCCCGAGAGCATGTCGCTGCCGAGGTTGAACGCACCGGTAAGGCCCGTCTCCTCGTCCACCGTGAATAACGCTTCGAGGTCGGGATGCTCTACACCCTCGGCCGTGATGAGTGCCAGGGCGGTGGCCATGCCGATGCCGTCGTCGGCACCGAGCGTCGTGCCGCGCGCCTTCACCCATTCGCCGTCGATGTAGGGCTGTATCGGGTCGGTCATGAAGTCGAAGGCGACGTCGGCGTTCTTCTCGCACACCATGTCCATGTGGCTCTGGAGCACGACGGTGGGTTTGCCGGCCATCGAAGGCGTGGCTTTCTTGTACATCACGATGTTGCCGGCCGTGTCTTTCCTGTAGTCGAGACTGTGTTTTCTGGCGAACCCTTCCAGGTAGGCGATGATTTTCTCCTCTTTTTTGGAGGGTCGGGGAACCTGAGTGATTTCGTCGAAGATTTCCCATACGGCCCTCGGTTCGAGCCTGCTGATTTCTGACATAGCTTTTGCGTTTTTGCGGCCCTGCGGCATGCGGTGCCGGCCTCTTGCGGCGGGGTGTTCCGGCCGGAGAGCAGCACGCTCCTGTGCAGCGCCTTGATTATCATTTAATATGTTGTTTCGGGATTTTAGCCTTTTCCCGCCGTCGGCAAGGAAATGTAAAAATAGTGAAAATATGCGTAACTTGCAATCCTCAAACTGACTGTTATGGATAGGACTTTTGCCGATTGCCTCCGGGTGGGGCACGGTTACGACGTGCATGCCCTCGCGCCGGGGCTGCGCCTGAGGCTTTGCGGAGTCGACCTGGAGCACGACAGGGGATGCGTGGCCCATTCGGACGGCGACGTGGCCGTGCATGCGCTGTGCGATGCCCTGCTCGGTGCCGCCGCTCTGGGCGATATCGGGCTCCATTTTCCGGATACGGCGGCGGAGTATGCCGGGATAGACAGCATGGTGCTGCTGGGACGGTGTATGGAACTGCTGGCCGGTGAAGGATTCGGTGTGGTGAATGCCGATGTGACCATCGCCATGCAGCGTCCCCGGCTGCGCCCTCATATCGACGCCATGCGCCGGAGGCTGGCCGCGGCACTGCGGGTGGACCTGTCCCGCGTGTCGGTCAAGGCGACCACGACCGAACGGCTCGGCTTCGTCGGCCGCGAGGAGGGGGTGGAGGCCAATGCCGTGGTGCTGATAGCCCGGCAGAAATGACGGCTGCATAGCCGGAAAGCTCCGGCCGCAGGGCTGTATCTTCCGTGTGTTTGCCCTCTTTTCGTATTGCGGCATATCTCTTTCGGTTGCCTGTCGCGGGCGGTTGTCTGCGGGCCGGGCGGAATGCGGGCGTGTGTTGTCTCCGGAGGCCCGTTTGCGTCGGGCCTGTCCGTTGCCGCCGTGTACGTCGGCTGTTATTTTATCCGTCGTCCTTCCCGGTTGATGAAGTATGCGGTATGGCCGGTGCGGACGAGTGCCCGGCCGTCGCTGAAGGAGAAAGCCTCCTCGTAACGCAGCTCCGTGACGGGTTGGCCGGTCAGGTCGATGAACCCGAACCGCTCCCTGCGTCGGACAAGGAGCGTCCCCTCCGCCGGCGGAGCCATCCAGTCGTATCCGGAGGCCGTCAGCCGCTTTCCGCACCGGTCGTAGAGATTCCATTCGCCGTCAAGGCAGGCCGCCGCCACGTTCCATTCGCCGTACCATTCGAGCGCTTCGAAGCGCGGTTCCATGACAAATCCGCCGCTGCGGTCTATCAGACCGACCCCGCCGGTATTTCCCGCGGCGGCCCGGCCTTCGTAAAATTCGTCCGCCCGGGTGAACACCGGAGCTGTCAGTGGCCGCAGTTCCGCGTCGGCGTATCCCCACAGGCCGTTTTTACAGTAGCGCACGACCGTGTCGGCCGGACGTCCGATGTGCTCGCATGTCTCGGTATCGAGGAGTATCGTCTGCGGGCCGGCTGTTTCCGTTGCCGTGTAGGGTACGGTGATATCGTGTGCCGTGGCGTGAGCGGAGGTATTCGCTGCCGTTTCCAGCAGTGCTTCCAACAACGGCATGGGGGCGAAGGGCAGTGCGGCCAGCGTATCGAGCAGTGTGGCGGTCTCTTCGGGGCCGGGTGACCGGAGCAGTTCCGGCGGAAGCGCGTGTAGGGGAGGGGTACTGTCTGCTGCGGCGGCTGCCGCGATGCGTATCAGGGGCGTATTCCGGTCGAATTCGGCCTGTGTAAAGAGTGCCGGCAGCCACGCCTCTGCTGTCGGGGAGGTCCACAGCATATGGAAGAGCGGCGGCATACAGGCCGAAACATAGACGGCGAGGGAGAGCCGCAGCAATGCCGAACGGTCGTTTCGGGCGTCGCGGCTGTGGCTGTGGAGACAGCGGATGGCCGTGGGCCGGCCGAGGGCGGTGACGAGGATGTTGGCCGCTTTGAGGTGTCCGTGTACGATACCTTCGGCATCGAACGTCCGGTACATTTCGGCCACGCTCTCCAGCAGACGGCGGAGGATGGAGGCTCCGTTACGGTCGAGGTGGGTGCGGACGAAATCGGGGAGCCGGAGGGCGCCGGACGGGAGCCGTTCGAGCAGAAGGTCGGTACGTTGCGGGGCTCCCGTACCGTCGAAGAAGAGCATCTCTTCGTACAGGTATTCGTAGGGGGCGATGAAGAACCTTTCACCGCCTTTGGGAAAGGGATGTTCCTGTGCGTTACGACGCAGGCGCGTATTCTCGCCGAGGGAGAACCTGAGCAGACAGGGCGTACCGTCGGCTTCCGCCTCGAAATCCGCCGTTTCCGCCGTGACGGTGAAGCGGGGTATGCCGTTTGTGTCCGTGACGGGGGTTACCCCGGAGAGCCTGCGGAACCTTCCCTGCGGATGGAGCAGGCTTTCGGCGATGGCGGCTATGGTCGGACCCGGTCGCGTCATATCACGAAGGAGGAGCTGGCCGTACCGATGGCCAGCATGGCGAAGAGCTCTTCCACGGGACAGTTGTAGCCGACCGCCCGGAACGGCGGGCAGGCTCCGGGGCGCGAGGCGAGTATCAGGTCGTCGTAACAGGCGGGCAGCTCGCTCGACATGTCGTAGAGCAGGTCGGCATACCGGATGCAGGGGAGTTCCTCCCTGTTCGAGGGGAAGCACTGTGCGGAGGTCTGCGTGCCGCTTCCGGCCAGGTGGATGTTGAAAAGAAGGACATTCCCGTCGCGTGTGGCGACGGATTTGATGCTGCCGGCTTCGGCGAGCAGGGTTTGCGGCGTGGCATCGGAGGCTTCGCCGTCGGTGATGTTGAGGACGATGGGCGGAAAGCTGTCGCGGTTGCGGGGGACGGCACACCACGCTCCTGCCAGTACGGCGGCTGCCGACAGTGCTCTGCACATGGGGGTGTCGCCGTTCGCTTCGGGGGTTATCCACTGCCGCTGTCCGATTTCCACCGCCGTCCGTCTTCCGCCGGGCAGCGTGCGCAGCATACGGCGCTGCTGCACCGGCGCAGGCAGACGGACGAGGTCGCCGATGCCGATGAACCGTTCCCGGTCGCCGGCGGGGAGCAAGGGCTGCACTCCGCAGCCGGAGTATCCGAGAACGGCGATGTCGAAGTAATCCCTTATTCCGTCGTCGCGCCGGGAGCGGTGGATGAGTTCGCCGAGCAGCATGTTGATGATGCAGGCGACCGCTTCGGCCTTTCGCATGACCTGCCCGCCGAACCGCGTCTCTTCGGCCATGGAGCCGGAGCGGTCGCAGAGGATGATGAATGCCGTCCGGTGTTCTCGGGTTATCTTTGCCTTGTACATCGTATGTTGTTGGTTTGTCGCGTGTCTTCCTTGCCGGACCGGCCGGGTTCTGTCCGTTTCCTGTCGCACGGTATCCGGCATGTTGCTCTTTTTCCGCCGTCTCCTGCTGCCCGTTCCTCTTGCCACGCCGGATACGGCATTTACCGGTTTTCTTCTCCGCCGGCTTCCGGGATACCCGTCCGGCCGTTGTCGGAGGGTGACTCTACCGGATTGCCCCGGCGGTCGATACAGCTCCACCGGCCTGCCCGTCTGACGGCCGCCACACCGCTGCGGAAGGGCTTCAGATGGTCGTATCCGCTGCCCACGATGGCCGTGTGTCCCGTGGGGTCGATGAAGTGACGGAAGCCGCCCGTTTCCACTACGGCGAGCCCTTCGGTAAAGCGGAGAGCCGTGTCGAACAGCGGAGGGACGGTTTCGTGTCCGGCCGTTTCGTATCCCCATGCACCGTCGCGCAGGAAGGGTTCCGGTGCGGTATTTCCGGCCGAGAGCGCGTCGTTTCCGTCCGTCGCGAACCGGATGATTCCGCCGAGGGACGGAAGTGCCGGTGTCGGTGAGAGCAGGAGGGCGAGCAGACGGTAGGTGACGGCATCGCCCCGCCGTGCCGCCTCCGTGAGGGCTTTGGCATATCGCTCAGACCGGCGTGCGAAGAGCTCCGGCGGAGTGAAAAGCAGCGAGTCCGTCAGGTCGGCCCCGTCGGCGAATGAAAGGTCGGCGGCGAGTGTGCGCAGTGCTGCCGAGATGAGTGCCGCGGGATAGTCGTCGATGCTTTTCGAGAAGAAGGAGGCGTTGCGGGAGGGGTGGTTGAACTGCGGGGTACCCGTTTCGGGTGCTCCGGGCGCGTCGATGCCGGGAATGTACATGGCGTCGTAGTCGAGCAGCCGCATCGTGCCGTCAGTCCCGACCGTGATGTTCCCCGGTTTCAGGTCGCCGTGTGCCCACGGCATGGAGAGCAGTGCGGCAACCATCGCGTTGAAACCACGGGACAGGGCGGCCATTCTCTCCGTATCGCGGTGATGGAGCGCTCTCCTTACGGCATATCCAAGCGAATCCCCGTCGGCCCACTCGGTCAGCACGGTATCGTACCACGCCCCTTCTCCGTCCGGGCCATAGATGTAGAGTTCTTCGGGTAGGTACCGGACTTCGCAGAGCAGCGGCGTCCGGTGGGCGGCGAGGTATGCGTAGAGCATGCCGTTGCGTTTTCCCGGTCGGGTGTAGCATTTCAGCGCGTAGGGTCTGCCTGCGAGCCATACTTTGAACACCGCCGCATTGCCTCCTGCATAGAGCAGGGGTTCCCCGTAGGCATCGCGTTCGACGGCCGGTTCTCCGAGGGTGCGGAAACGGCCGTAAGGGTGGCATACGCTTTCGGCATATTGGGATATGGTGGGTGTGTTCATGCAGGTGGATTACCCTGTAAAGATATGAAAAATATTATAATGAAGTCTAATTATGGTATTATACTTCTTCGCTTGTCCGGGAGATTTCCGCTGCGGAAAGGGTTTTCGGTAGGTATTCCGGCGCATACCGTCACGGAACGGGGCGGTATGAAGGGAAAAAACTGCCCGGCGGTTGGTGCGGCTCGGCGGTAATGATTATTTTTGCAGCATATTGGCATAAAAGAATCGGTATGAAAAAGGAATACATTCCCTTCGTGGAGGAGCTCATCGAGCTTGCCATCCGGGAAGACATCGGCGACGGCGACCACACGTCGCTCGCCACCATTCCCGCGGATGCCCGCGGGAAGATGCAGTTGCTCGTCAAACAGGACGGTATCATCGCCGGAATCGAAGTGGCGCGGATGGTCTTCGACCGGCTCGACGGCAGCGTGGCCTTCGACCAGCGGATAGAGGACGGTGCGTGCGTGCGCCGGGGTGACATCGCTTTCTACGTGGAGGGGCGCATCCTGTCGCTCCTGCAGGCGGAGCGTATCGTGCTCAATATCATGCAGCGCATGAGCGGCGTGGCGACTCAGACGGCCGCATACGTGAAGCTGCTGGAGGGCACGCACTGCCGGGTGCTCGATACGCGCAAGACCACGCCCGGTATGCGGGTGCTCGACAAGATGGCCGTCAAGCTCGGCGGTGGCGAGAATCACCGCATGGGACTTTTCGATATGATACTGCTCAAGGACAACCACATCGACTTTGCCGGCGGCATCGCCAATGCGCTGGGAGCCGTGCGCGGCTACCTGGCCGATACCGGACGGCAGTTGCCTATCGAGGTGGAGGTGCGTTCGCTGGAGGATATCGACGAGGTGTTCGCCGCAGGGGGGGCCGACCGCATCATGTTCGACAACTTCACGGTGGAGATGACGCGCGAAGGGGTGCGTCGTATCGCCGGTCGCTGCGAAACGGAGTCTTCGGGGGGTATCCGGGAGGAGACGATGCGGGCGTATGCCGAATGCGGTGTGGATTACGTCTCGGTGGGTGCGCTGACGCACCAGATACGGAGCCTCGACATGAGCCTGAAAGCGTGCGTATAGTGCGCGGAGTCGCGGAGTATGCGGTTGTATCGGGGCGTTCCGGTGCCGCACGGCGGGCGGAGAGAGCCGTGTCGGCCGACGGGATATTGGAATTTAAGTTAATAAACAGGTTATCATGAGGAAACTCGGATTGTTGCTGGGGTTGGCCGCCGTCGCATGTACGGCATACGGCGCCTCCCCGCAGTTTACTTATGCGGATATCGCTGCCGGCAAGTTCGCGCAGCGCACCGTCGCGGGACTGAGGTCGATGGCGGACGGAGAACATTATACGGTGCTCGACAGCGGCCGGGTGGTCGTCTTTTCCTATGCGTCGGGCGACCGGGAGGGGGTGCTGGCTTCGCCGGAAGATATCGGTGCGGCATGGCAGCGTATCGCCGATTACCGGCTTAGTCCCGCGGAGGACAAAGTGCTGTTCCGTCTCGACGGAAAACCGTTGTATCGCCGTTCGGCCTACTCTTCTTATGTGGTGTACGATACAGAATCGGGTGAGGCCGCTCCGCTGCACGAGAGCGACAGCCTGCGGTATGCGGTCTTCTCTCCCGACGGGGAGCGGGTGGCCTTCGTACTGCGCAACAACATCTATGTAAAGGAACTGGCTACGGGGCGCGAGACGGCGGTCACGACCGACGGTGTACCCAACCACATTATCAACGGTATGCCCGACTGGGTGTATGAGGAGGAGTGGGGCTTGGAGGATGCGCTCCGCTGGTCGCCCGACGGGGAGAAACTCGCCTTCCTGCGGTTCGACGAGAGCGGTGTGCGCGACTATTCACTCGACTTTTACGGCCCGGACGGAAACACTCCGGAAGACGATGTGACGGCACCCCGCTATCCGCGGCGCTTCACCTACAAATATCCGATGGCGGGCGAGGCCAATTCGGCGGTTTCGCTCCATGTGTACGACCTGGCGAGCGGACGGACGACGCATGTGGATGTCGGCCCGGAGCGCGACCAGTATCTCCCCTTCTTCGGCTGGACGCCTACCGGCGCTCTCTGTTTCTACCGTATCAACCGGCTTCAGAACCATCTGGAAGTTTTCGTGGACGACCTGAAGGGAACTCGGAAGATGATATACGAGGAGCGTTCGGACAAATACATCGACAACATCGGCATGGGAACGGTGACTTTCCTCTCCGACGGTGACCGTTTCATCGTGAAGAACGAGACCCGTACCGGTTTTTCGCACCTTTATATGTACAGCATGGAGAGGGGTTTCCTCTATCCGCTGACCGAGGGCGAATGGGAGGTGCGCAGCCTCGTATGTGCGACGGACGAGCGGGTGTGGTTCCTCTCCAACGAGACCTCCCCGCTGCGTAACAACCTCTATGTGGTGGGGACGAACGGCAAGGGAAAACGTCGGCTCACCAAAGGTGAGGGCACCTATGCCATCGCACCGAGCGAGGGGTGCAAATACTATATCAGCTACTTCTCCAACTCCTCGACGCCCAATACGGTGACGCTTCACGACAGCCGGGGCCGGCTGCTGCGTACGCTGGAGGATAATGCGGAACTGAAGGAGTACATCGCCTCGGTAGGGTATCCGGTCAGGGAGTTCTTTACCTTTCCCGTTACCCACGAGGGGCGTCGGATAGAACTCAACTGCTATATCGTCAAACCGGCGGATTTCGACCCAGGCGGGAGTTATCCCGTACTCTTCACACAGTACAGCGGGCCGGCCTCGCAGCAGGTGCTCGACCGTTGGTTCGTGGACTGGGAGGATGCCCTCGTGCAGCAGGGCTACCTTGTGGTCTGCATGGACCCGCGCGGTACGGGCGGTCGGGGCGAATGGTTCAAGAAACTTACCTACGGGCAGATGGGGCTGCTCGAAACGGAAGACCAGATAGCCCTTGCACGGTACGTGGCCGGGCTGCCTTACGTGGATGCCTCCCGGATAGGCATATACGGCTGGAGCTATGGCGGTTTCATGTCGCTCAACTGCATTCTGAAAGGGGCCGACGTATTCAGTATGGCCATTTCGGTTGCCCCGGTAACCTCGTGGCGCTACTACGATTCGGTCTATACCGAGCGGGTGAACGGTCTGCCGCAGGAGAATCCCGACGGTTACGACATCCCTTCGCCCGTCTATTATGCCGACCGGCTGAAGGGGCGGCTGCTGCTGATGCACGGTTCTGCGGACGACAACGTCCATCCGCAGAACAGCTACAAGATGGCCTATGAACTGGTGCGGGCCGGAAAGAAGTTCGACATGATGATATATCCGGACGACAACCATTCGATGGTACCCAACGGGCGTTTCCATGTCCGGCAGAAAATGGTCGATTACTGCCTTGAGAATCTTTGACGGGCAATAGGTTGATTATGATGAAATTGAACCCTTCCAGCCGTGAGGCGGAAGGGTTTTTGCCTTTGTCGGCGGCCCGAAAAGGGAGGTGTGGCACGCATTTGGTTTAATATTTGCAAAACTCGTAAGAAAGAGAAACCATTTAGTTTCGTTAAACCAATTAAATTATCTGAATTATGAAAAGACTTTTTATCTCGCTTGCAGCCATTCTGTGTGTAGCGGCTACGGCATCGGCCCAGACCCTTATCGTGGTCGAAGAGAAACCGGTTCTTACCAACAAGAAGGGTGCCCCCATCCTTCCCCAGGCCGGCGACATGTCGATAGGTATCAGTACGACTCCGTTCTTTACCTATCTGGGCAACATGTTCACCCGTGACGGTTCCAATTCGGCTCCCACGTTCAGCAGCCTCGGAGCTGGCCTCAACATGAAGTTCTTCACGGCCGACAACCAGGCTATCCGTGCCGGCCTGACCGTCAATTTCGGGACGGACTATTATTATGGCAACCCCACGAGCAATACGGCGGCAGGCGCTACCGTCACCGACCGCATGGAGAAGAGCAACCAGGGCTTCGGCATTAACGTCGGCTACGAGTGGAGGCGCGGTTACGGCCGTCTGCAAGGCTTCTACGGGGCTCAGCTCACCGCATCCTACAACAACGTGACCACCCACTACAAGTACGGTAACGAGATGAGCGCGACCTATCCCGACCCGTGGACCTGGAACTTCAATACCGACAGCCAGGCTCAGGTCAGCGAACGTACGATAGATGTCAAGGGGTCGCCGGTCATCAGCGTGGGCGTATTCGGTTTCGTGGGCGTGGAGTATTTCTTCGCACCCAAGATGTCCGTGGGCGGAGAACTCGGACTCGGCATCGCCTATGTCAATCAGGGCGAGAGCGAGTACAAGACGCAGTATTTCGATACGGCCAGCAACAGCGTGAAGGAGAACACCGTGAAGCGTCACGACTCCACGACGCCTACCAACGGTTTCAACGTACGTACTGCGGCGACGGGCAACATCTTCCTGTCGTTCTACTTCTGACGGCGCGTTCCGAAAGTTTGATTTACCCGGTTTGCGTTTCCGTGTGAGCGGAACCGGAACCGCGGATTATACGGAGAGTGGTCCGGGCGGCATTGGCCGCCCGGATTTTTTGTGTCTTCCCGCCCGGTGGGTTTCGGTAAGACTGTCGGATGTGTTGCATATCAGTGTGTTGTGTGTTGTCCGGCATTTTGTGGCTCCTGCTTCCGGCCGGACCGCTGTTCCTATACTTTTAACGTGTGTGTGAAAAATTACATGGAGTATAAAAGATGAAAATCTTTTAACATGCTATATTATGTATTTTATATTATTTATAAGTTTGTATTGCTACAAAAAGTCATGTGTCCGGCCGGCGTGACGATTGGTGGCGTCAACTCTAAATCATTAACTCTAAAAAGAACGAAAGTATGAAGAGAGGATTGCTTTTTGTCCTGCTGGTACTCGCAGCGGCTTTTGCGGCCTGTACCACGGAAGTGAAAGAGGAGCGTCAGTTCGTGAATCTCAGCCAGGTGGTGTGTTCCTTCCATGGCGCAGGAAACGAACCGCTGGCCATCGAAGTGAAGACATCGCCGACCGAGTGGACGGTGGAATCGGAGGCTTCGTGGGTGACGGCGGAACGTACCGACGGCCGGACGCTGACCATCACCGTGGCCGACAACGATGCGTCGGCGGAGCGGAGTACGACGGTGACCGTTGAGGCCGGGCAGGCCGTGCAGCACATCAAGGTGGTGCAGTTGGCTCCCGACAGCGAGATTGCTACCTACCGCAGGCTGGACGCCCTGGCCAACGGGGGAGTGATGTCTCCCGGCGGGAAGTACGTGGCCGGTTATACGGCTTTCATCGACGAGAGCGATGCGGCCGGGTTCCGCTATACGGTCTCTTTCATCGACCTCGATACCGGCGAAGTGACCGAAGTGGGTCCCTTCTTTAAATCCCAGTACGACTTTTTCAGTACGCAGGCCGTGACCGACCAGGGGGTGTTGTTCATTAATCTCGGTATGACCGGGGAGTGCCTGATGATAGACCTCGACGGCAATGCTTCGTTCGTAGAGCGCATCGACGGATGCGAATCGTGGCCCCACGTTTCGCGGACTTCCGAGGACGGCAGGTACTGGGTGGGGTATGTTACAGAGAGAAAAGGTTTCTACCGGCCGGTACTTTGGACCGACGGGGTGCCCGAACTGCTCCCCATGCCCGAAAAAAACTACAGGGACGAGGATTTTACGACAGGGATTCTGGGACGCGGCATCTCCAACGACGGCAGCGTCATCTACGGCAGTACGTGGGAGAACTCCGATTTCGGCATGGTCTATTGGAAACGGGTGAACGGCGAGTGGCAGGTGGCTTATGCCGGTAAGGACGTGCGCAAGGTGACCCCGGTCAAGATGATTGATGTAGAGGGAAACGAATACGACCTCAATATGGTCAATGGCCTGACCTGTACGGCGGAGCATACGAAGGTAAGCCCCAACGGCAAGTGGCTGGCCAGCATGTACCGTACCGAAACGCCTACCGAGAATAGGACGGACTGGATATTGGAGAAACGCGCCGCATTCTACAATACCGAGACGGAGCAGACCGTCATCATCGACGACCTGGGCGAATGCGTGGGGGTTGCCGTAACGGACGACGGCATCGCTTTCATCTCCGAGGGGTACGCGTTCTTCACGGGCGGCCATGTCTATGACCTGAATGCCGGCACTTATCTCGGTACCTTGCCCGAATGGGTTTACCAGCATTACGGAATCCATGTCCCTGCCTCTGCGTGGGTGCGCTATATGGCTCCGAACGGCCGGCTGCACGGGTACTATACGGTAGAGATGGCCGGGATAGGGCTGCAGCATCTGGGGTGGTATGTGATGCCTGTAGGCGAGTGATGTGAGCATGGCTTTTCATGTTGAAGCAGTTTTTTTCATAGAGGTTATTTTTGGTGTAAGGGAGGCCCGCAGACGGCGTCCGTGCGGCAGAAACGCCGGGCGCCGGAGGGGCCGGATAGCCTCCGGTCTGCTGCCGGCAGCGGGATTTCGATGACTAACCTTTTAATTCGTAACCTTTTAACGCAAAATCGAGATGAAAAAGATAGGAAGTATTTTGGCGGCGGCATTGGTTGCCGTGGCATGTTCGCCCGAGAATGAGGGCGTACAGGAGGCGTCGCTGGAGGTATCCCCCTCGCAGTTGACCTTCGGCGCGGAGGATACGGCTCCGCAGGAGATTACCGTGACTGCTGTGGGTGTGGAGTGGGAATATGTACTGCCCTCCACGGCCGACTGGATTACGGTGGAGGACGGAACGGCCGGAAAACTGCTGGTTACGGTCGCCGCGAACCCGGCGGCCGAAGCGCGTACCGCCTCCGTCACCGTCCGGCCGACGGATAACGACGACGTAAAGGCCAAGAACGTGACCGTGAAACAGGAGGGCAATCCCGCTCCGGTCGTTTATTCGCTGACCGTCGAGCCGGCCTCGCTGACCTTCGGTGCGGAGGGTGCGGCCCCGCAGGAGGTGACCGTCACGACCGAGGGCGAAGGCCTTACGTGGAGTACGTCGACGGAGGCCGACTGGCTTACCGTGACGGAGAAGGCAGGCGGCTTTACGGTCTCGGCGGCCGACAATCCGGATACGTCGGAGCGTACCGCCGACATCACGGTGACGCCGAGCGAGCGTTCCGCTTCGCCGAAGGCGGTCCGCGTGGTGCAGGAGGGGAAGGTGCTTCCTCCCTCGCTGACGCTCTCCTACGATGGCGGTACACTGCCCGAGGAGGGATTCACTTTGTCCTATAACGATAACAATCCGATTTACATAGATATCGAGGCCGTAAACGTGGAGTGGAACATCTCCGTCGAGTACGAGGGCGATTCTGCCGGATGGCTGAATGCAGTGAAAACGGATGAACGGGCAGTCATTCAGGTGCTTGACGGGAATGAAAACACCTCGTCCGAGGCGCGCCGCTGCACCGTGCGCATTACGGCCGATGCCGAGGGAATCGGCCCGTTTGAGATACCGGTGACGCAGGAGGGAAAACCCGAGTTTGACAGCACGCTGGCCGAGGATGTCGATTTCGGGACGCTGACGCACTCCAAGATACTGCTGTATACGGCACGTGAGGGTCAGGATTATTCGTTGTGGGATTTGGTCTTTTGGAATGAAGGATTGGAGTTCGATCTCAATTACGGCCGGTTCAACGGAACGGGCGACCGGATACAGGTGTATCTCGCTTCAGAGTCCATCGCCAAGAACGAGGAAGGGGTCTATTATCTGCCGGAGGGTACCTATGAGGTGGTCGATAACTTCTATTCCGATAGTGCCTTGTATGTGCCTTTCAACATCAGCGGCGGATACAGAACACCGTATGCGCAGTCGCATACGTGGTTTATACGGCAGGTCGACGACACCGTCACGGGCGACGCCTGCATCACGACCGGCACCATGACGGTGAAACGTACCGGCGAAACGTACAACATCTCGTTCGATTTCGGCAGCGATGCGCTGTACAGCGTGAAAGGTTCGTTCGAGGGGACTTTCGATATCGTAGGAGTTTACTGATTGTTCGGATGTGCGACAACCGGCCGGCCGCGGGCGGCACGCGGCGCAGGCCGTTTCATAATGACCGGAATTGACAAATAGAGGTTTTTACCAGGCCGCACACGCCTGTCCGGAGGGTCTCGCACCTTTCGGGCAGGTTTTTTCATGTCCGGGGTGATGTTTCGTGTTTGGGACGGCATTTGGCTCGGGGTGATGTTCGTATTTGGGGCGATGGGGTTCGGAGGCCGGTCGTCTTTTCCTGTTCGGGCCGGGTGTACGGTGTTCGGGCCGGTGTTCGGGCTCGGAGCGCTGCGGCCGGGAAGAGCCGGTTTGTACGGGCAGCGGTGGCAGGAACGGTTTGTGCCCCGTCGGGCAGGGCTGGAGAAGAGCTGAAAGACACGGGGCGGGGTGTCGGGTATGACAGGGCAGGGCCGTATCGGAGTGGATGAGGACAGACCGCATAGGATGCGGTGGAAACGAATGGCTCGGAAGGCATGGCACGAATGACTTTTCGTCGGGGCAGGATTGCTTTTCGGCGTGTCGCTATATGCTCCGTCGTGTCGTTACGGTGGCATAGGGGCGATTCAAAAGGTTTGTCGCAAAGGATTTTGCATCGGTGAGGATTCATGTGCTCGGTCGGAGCATGTTCCGGCAGACGTTGCGCGGGCACGGAAAACGATAAAAAAAAGAGACAGGCCGCAATGACCTGTCCCTTTTCGTCTAATCGTTTCTATGGTTACGGAGTCCCTCTACCGTCCGCAGACGGCCGGGTGTATCGTCCGTCTTATTTGACCTCTTCGAATTCCACATCGGTCACGCCGCCGTCGTTCTGGCTGCCGCCCGCATTGTTCGGTGTACCGTGCTGCGTTCCGGCATCCTGTGCACCCTGTTGTGCACCGCCGGCCTGCTGCTGGGCCGAATACATATCCTGGGAAGCCGCCTGCCATGCGTCGTTCAGCCGCGTGGTAGCCGAGTCGATGTCGGCCACGTTGCCTGCGGCGTGTGCGGCTTTCAGTTCGGCCAGCGCACTTTCGATGTTGGCCTTCTTGTCGGCCGGTATCTTGTCGCCGTACTCCTTGAGCTGCTTCTCGGTCGAGAAGATGAGGGTGTCGGCCGCATTCACCTTGTCCACCTTCTCGCGCTCTTCGCGGTCGCGGGCCTCGTTGGCTTTCGCCTCGTCGCGCATCCGCTGTATCTCCTGTTCGGTAAGCCCCGAGGAGGCCTCGATGCGGATGTTCTGCTCCTTGCCCGTACCCTTGTCCTTGGCCGATACGTTGAGGATGCCGTTGGCGTCGATGTCGAAGGTCACCTCAATCTGCGGCACACCGCGCGGTGCGGCGGGGATGCCGTCCAGATGGAACCGGCCGATGGTCTTGTTGTCGCGTGCCATGGGACGTTCGCCCTGCAGGATGTGAATCTCCACGGAGGGCTGGTTGTCGGCCGCAGTCGAGAAGACCTCGCTCTTGCGGGTAGGTATCGTCGTGTTGGCGTCGATAAGCTTGGTGAAGACGCTGCCCAGGGTTTCGATACCCAGCGACAGCGGGGTGACGTCCAGCAGGAGCACGTCCTTCACTTCGCCCGTCAGTACGCCGCCCTGTATGGCCGCGCCGATGGCTACCACCTCGTCCGGATTCACGTTCTTGGAAGGCGTCTTGCCGAAGAAGTCCTGTACGACCTTCTGGATGGCCGGAATACGGGTGGAACCGCCCACGAGGATAACCTCGTCGATATCCTTCGCCTGCATACCCGCATCCTTAAGCGCCTTGCGGCACGGCTCGATGGTGGCCTGTATCAGCCGGTCGCTGAGCTGTTCGAATTTGGCCCGTGTCAGCGTCGTGACCAGGTGCTGCGGAATACCGTCTACCGGCATGATGTACGGCAGGTTGATTTCCGTCTGCGTGGAGCTCGAAAGCTCGATTTTCGCCTTTTCGGCAGCTTCTTTCAAGCGCTGCATCGCCATCGGGTCCTTGCGCAGGTCAATGTTGTGGTTCTTCATGAACTCCTCTGCCAGCCAGTCGATGATGACGTGGTCGAAGTCATCGCCGCCCAGATGCGTGTCGCCGTTGGTCGATTTTACTTCGAAGACGCCGTCGCCCAGCTCCAGGATGGAAATATCGAACGTACCGCCTCCCAGGTCGTATACGGCTATCTTCATGTCCTTGTTGGCCTTGTCCAGACCGTAAGCCAGCGCGGCGGCCGTAGGCTCGTTGATGATACGGCGTACCTTCAGACCGGCGATTTCGCCCGCCTCCTTGGTGGCCTGACGCTGCGAGTCGGAGAAGTAGGCCGGTACGGTGATGACCGCCTCGTCCACCGTGGTACCGAGGTAATCTTCCGCCGTCTTCTTCATCTTCTGGAGAATGATGGCCGAAATCTCCTGCGGAGTATATTTACGCCCGTTCACCTCCACGCGCGGCATGTTGTTCTCGCATACCACCGTGTAGGGGACGCGCTCGATGTCGCCTTTCACCTGCCCGCAGTTCTCACCCATGAACCTCTTGATGGAGAAGATGGTGTTCTTCGGGTTGGTGATGGCCTGCCTTTTGGCCGGGTCGCCCACTTTGCGCTCGCCGCTGTCGGTGAACGCCACGATGGACGGGGTGGTGCGGTGCCCCTCGCTGTTGGGTATCACAACGGGTTCGTTGCCTTCCATTACTGCTACGCAGGAGTTGGTTGTTCCTAAGTCGATTCCGATAATCTTTGCCATAATTGATATATTGTTTTAGTTATTTCTTTAATTTCCGTTCGTCTTACCGTTTCGGTTTGTCCTGAGAACTTCAATCTTTATGCCAACCGCGCAAAGTCCCGTGAAACTGACAAAAAGGAGGTGGCATGTCAGTCCCGCTGCCAGAAAAGGTGACATGCGGACTGTCACCGGCAGACTAAACCGTCCGCTCCGGCGTTCTTATGGATGAAGACCCGGAATACTCCCCGGAAGGGCGTGTTGCACGGCTGTTAATTATGAATGACAAAAAAGATACGTTTCATTTTTTTAGTCCGGAATTTTTTGTTATCTTTAAATCGTTGGATGTATATTTCACATAAAACCATATAGCTATGACAATAACCTTTAATGAGTTGCGCCGTATCAAGGACCAGCTTCCGAGCGGCAGCACCCAGCGTATTGCGGATGAACTGGGAGTGGATGTAGAGATAGTGAGGAATTACTTCGGCGGACGCCATTTCGAGAGCGGCAATACCGTGGGTGTACACTTTGAACCGGGGCCCGACGGCGGCGTCGTCACATTGGACGATACGGCCATACTCGACTGCGCAAAGCGCATCCTCGACGAGCGGCAGGCGAACTGACGCGGCCGGGTTTTGAAGAAAATACTGTCCGTTCCAGACGGACATCGGTTGGCGGGGCTGTCCGGAAGGGCGGCCCCGTTCCGTTTTTCTCTCCCGCCGGGCTCCCTTTTTCCCCTTCCGGATGCGAATAGTGGCTGATACCCTGTTGTATTTTACGAAAAAATATCTATTTTTGCGCACTATTGGGAAGAGTGTCTGCAGCCTCCTCGTGCGGCTGCGGCTTATGTGACGCAATTAACTGAAAAAATAATAACTCTTACTTACAATGCAAAACAGAGGCGCTATCAAAGCAATTGCGATTATTTTGGCTATCGCTTGTGCTTACCAGCTTTCGTTCACATTCGTGGCACGGAACATCGAGAAGAAGGCCGCCCGCTATGCCGAAGGGTTCCCCGTCGAACTCCAGCAGGAGAGGCAGCAGTCTTACCTCGACTCTATCAAATCCCAGAAAGTATTCCTGGGCTTCACCTACAAACAGGTCAAAGAGAGGGAAATAAACCTCGGCCTCGACCTGAAGGGCGGTATGAACGTCATGCTCGAAATCTCCGTCGAAGATGTGGTGAGGGCCCTGTCCAACGACAGTCAGGACCCCATCTTCAATGCGGCGCTTTCGCAGGCACGGAGCGAGCAGAAGAACAGTGCGGAAGATTTTATTACACTCTTCTCGCGTGCATACGCCGACCTTTCGGGCAATGCTCCGTTGGCGCTCATCTTCAATACCCAGGAGCTGCGCGAAAAGATTACTCCCACCAGCACGAACGAACAGGTCATCCGTGTATTGAGGGAAGAGGCCGAAAGTGCGATAGACAACTCGTTCAACGTGCTGCGCAGCCGTATCGACCGCTTTGGCGTCACGCAGCCCAATATCCAGAAGATAGGGGCCTCGGGCCGTATCCTCGTGGAACTTCCCGGTGTCAAGGAGCCCGAACGCGTACGCAAGCTTCTTCAGGGAACGGCGTCACTCGAATTCTGGCTTACCTATAATAATACGGAGATATTCCCGATGCTTGAACAGGCCAATGCGGTGGTGAAAGAGCTGCAGAAGGCTTCCGATGCCGCAGCGGCCGGAGAGGAACAGCAGGCGCTGCAGGATACCGAGGTGGTGGACGTGACCGAGATAACCGACGGACAGGTTACCGAAGTGGCAGTCAGTGAGGAGAGTGCCGAGCAGGACCTGCTGGCCGAGTTGGAGAACCGGCCCGATGCCGCTGCCATGACGGGGGCCGATGAGGCGGTTATGGATGAATTCCCGCTCTTCGCGAAACTCTCCCCTGCATTGAGCGAAACGGGCCAGATAATGAACGGCCCGGTGATAGGGTATGCGAAATCGTATGATACCGCCGCCGTCAATTCGATGCTCAACACCCCGCAGGTACGTATGCTGCTGCCGCGCGACGTGAAACTCATGTGGGGCGTGAAACCGATAGACCCGGCCGAAACCACCTATGAACTTTATGCCATCAAAGCCAATACGCGCGACGGCAAGGCTCCGCTGGACGGCTCCGCAGTAGCCGATGCGAAGGGCGATTTCGCCGAGCAAGGCTCTGCTGCCGAGGTTTCCATGACCATGACGCCTACCGGTGCCAAAACCTGGGCCCGTATGACGGCCGATAACATCGGCGAATTCATTGCCATCGTGCTCGACGGCTATGTCTATTCCGCACCGAGGGTGAACAGCGAGATACCCAACGGACGTTCCTCCATTTCGGGACAGTTCACCATTCAGGAGGCCAAGGACCTTGCCAACGTGCTGAAGTCCGGTAAGCTGCCGGCGCCGGCCCGCATCACCCAGGAGGCGGTGGTCGGTCCGTCGCTCGGACAGGAGTCCATCAATTCGAGCATGATTTCGTTCGTGATAGCTTTCTGCTGCGTCCTCATTTACATGATGTTGTTCTACAACAAAGCGGGTATGGTGGCGAGCATCGCACTGGTTGCGAACCTCTTCTTCCTGTTCGGAGTGCTCGCTTCGTTCGGAGCCGTGCTGACACTGCCCGGTATCGCGGGTATCGTGCTGACGATGGGTATGGCGGTGGATGCCAACGTCCTCATCTACGAACGTGTCAAAGAGGAGCTGCGGGGCGGCAAGGGATTGAGTCTCGCCGTGAACGAAGGATACAAGAACGCCATGTCGGCCATCATCGACTCCAACGTGACGACTATCATCACGGGTATCGTCCTCTTCGTATTCGGTAACGGCCCCGTACAGGGATTCGCTACCACGCTTATCATCGGTATCCTGACCTCTCTCTTTACTTCGCTCTTTATCACCAGGTTGATATTTACGGGCATGCTCAGCCGCGGGAAGAACATCCGCTTCTCGAACAAGTGGTCGGAGAATTTCCTCCAGAACGTGCATGTCAATTTCCTCGGTATCCGCAAGTGGGCATACGGCGTATCGCTGCTGCTCATCGTGATAGCCGCCGTGTCGCTGATGACCCGCGGCCTCAACTACGGCGTGGAGTTCTCCGGAGGCCGTACCTTCGTGATACGGTTCGACCAGGTCATCTCCGACAACGACGTCCGCTATGCGCTCGACCAGACTTTCATGTCGGACGACGTGGAGGGCGATGCTGCCTACAAGAGCTTTGAGGTGAAACAGTTCGGCTCGGAAGCGCAGATGCAGAAGCGCATTACTACGCAGTACAAATACGATGATGACAGTCAGGATGCGAATACCACGGTAGAGCGGCTGATGTACGAGGCGCTTGCACCGCTTTTTGCTACGCCGCTGACGTTCGAAGAGTTCCATTCGACGGCGACCAATCCCTACGGTATCATCTCCGCCGACATGGTGGGCCCGAGCGTGGCGAGCGACATTACCCGTAACTCGTTCATCGCGGTATTCATCGGCCTTTTCGCCATCGGTATCTATATCATCATCCGCTTCCGCAGATGGCAGTGGGGTGCCGGCAGTGTCATCGCCCTCGCCCACGATGCATTCCTGACCATCGGTGTCTTCTCCCTGTTCTACGGCATCCTGCCCTTCAGCATGGAGGTGAACCAGTCGTTCATTGCGGCTATCCTGACCATCATCGGTTACTCCATCAACGACAAGGTGGTGGTGTTCGACCGTATCAGGGAGTATATGGGACTGTATCCCAAACGTTCGATGTTCGACAATATCAACAATGCGATAAACCATACGCTGTCCCGTACGATAAACACTTCGGCTACGACGTTCGTGGTGCTGCTCGCCATCTTCCTTTTCGGCGGTGAGGTTATCCGCGGGTTCGTATTCGCCCTCATGTTCGGTATCGTTATCGGTACGCTCTCTTCCATCTTCCTTGCGACGCCGGTCTCCTATGACCTGATGTCGCGCAAGGCCAAGGCGCCGGCAGCCCCCGTAAAGACGGCGAAGTAATATCATCCGGATATTCCGGACCTGTTGCAGCCGGAGCTGCCCTTTCGGGGCGGCTCCGGCTTTCTGTTCCGGTTCATTCGGCAGGCGTTTTTTTGAAAGCGGCCGGACTGCCGGCCGGCTCTTTTTCCCGCTGCGGTTATTGACATGTCCCGTTTTTTTATTTAGTTTTGTGTTTCAAATAGAGGCTGGTATGGATTTCATCCGGATAACATTCGTCGATATCCTTGACATCGTGTTGGTGGCGATGCTGATGTATTACCTGTACAAGGTGTTGCGCGGTACGCATGCGATGAGCATCCTTTCCGGTATCCTGTTGCTCTTCGTCGTCTATATCGTCGTCCGTGCCCTCAACATGGAGCTGCTGACGTCGCTTATCGGCAGTCTGACCAGTGTCGGTCTTATCGCTTTGGTCATCATTTTCCAGCCGGAGATAAGGCGTTTCCTGCAGGTGTGGGGCAATCAGTTCCGTGACCGGCAGCGCTCTTTTCTCGGACGCATATTCGATTTTAAGGGGAGCGGCAAAGTGGCGGACCTCGAATACATCAACCCGATAGTCAGTGCATGCGGCGATATGTCTGCGACGAAAACGGGAGCTCTGATAGTGATAAAGACGGAGGGTAACTTGCAGGAGATAATCGATTCGGGGGTCCGTGTGGATGCCATCATCTCCACGCCGCTGGTCAAGAACCTTTTTTTCAAGAACTCTCCGTTGCATGACGGGGCGGTAGTCATAGCCGATAACCGGATAGTGGCGGCCAAGTGCGTGCTGCCTTCCACCCGTTCGGAGGTACCTATTTCGTTCGGCATGAGACACCGGGCTGCTCTCGGCGCCAGCGAAACGACGGATGCCATCATCGTGGTGGTGTCGGAGGAGACGGGCAATATCTCCGTGGCCCATAACGGCAAGATAAACGTGGGCCTCTCTTCCACCGAACTCAAGGCCGAACTGATGCGGCTCTCCGCTCCCGAAGAACCGCACGCCAAGACTGCAAAAGCCTCCTGAGAGGCGTAACGGCAGGTGGACGGCGGTGCCGTTGGCCGGTAGAGACAGGGTGTCGGGGGTGTTTTTTTCGGGGAACGGGGAGAGCGGAATCTTTTTCCCGAATGTCGGTCGGGATTTACGGAAACATGGAAAGGATAAACGGGACGGTTCTTTCGTCCCGCTGTTTTTTGGTATTTCTCGTCTCTGTGTGCGGGTAGGGGGGACGGGGGATATGCCTATGCCGGGAACGATAGAAGACAGGCGGCGTTCGTGGGAAGGTTTTCTTCTCCGGTGCGGTGGAGTGATTCGGCCCTGTCTGTCGGGATGTCGTTTTTAAGTCGGGAGCGATGGAATACAGGAGGGGCCGTAAGGAGGTTTTCGTGATGTATGGAGCGGTTCGGTGCGGGGACGGCTTTTCTTTATTCCGGGATGGAGGGGCACTGCGGCGGAAGACCGGGCCGTACGGAGGCTGCGCATGGCGGGTTTCCGTTCGGTCACTCCTCGACGGGCAGGTCGTCGGACTCTTCCAACATGGACTGGGGCAGGGATTTGGAAACTTTGATGTTCAGGGCGCTGAGCCGCTGGGCTCGGCTGACGAGGTTGCCGGTGCCGGTGCGGAGCTGTTTCATCGCCTTGTCGTAGTTGCCCTGCATGGTGTCGATATTCTTGCCGATTGTTTCGAGCGTAGTGACGAATCCGACGAATTTGTCGTACATCATGGCCCCCTCGCGGGCGATGCGGTTGGCGTTGCGTCCGAGGTCGTCGCGTTTCCAGAGGTCGTCCACAATCTTGAGCATGCCGAAGAGGTTCGTGGGTGAACTGATGATGACCTTTTTGCGGTAGGCCTCGTCCCACAGGCCGTTGTCGTACTGTACGGCAGCCAGGAAGGCCGGTTCCGTCGGAATGAACATGATGACGAAATCGGGCGAACCGAGTACGCTCTCCTGGTAGCTTTTGCGGCCCAGCTCGTTGACGTGGTTGCGGACGGAGCGCAGGTGTTCGGCCATGGCCCGGCGGCGCGACTCTTCCTCCTCGCATGCACAATAGTTCACGTAGGCCGTGAGCGATACCTTGGAGTCGATGACCACCCGTTTGCCGTCCGGCAGGTTCAGGATGACGTCCGGCCGGAGGTTGTTCCCTTCGGCGTCCTTCACGTTGGTCTGTGTCGTATAGTGGATGCCTTTCTGCAGATTGGAACTTTCGAGAATGGTGTCGAGTATCATTTCGCCCCAGTCGCCCTGTACCTTGCTGTTGCCCCGCAGGGCGGAGGTAAGGTTGTTGGTCTCCTCGGTGATGCGGCGGTTGAGCTCCATCAGACTGTTGAGTTCCGCCTTGAGGGCGCCGCGGTTCTCGTTCTCTTTGGAGTAGATTTCCTCCACCCGCTGCTTGAAGTCGGAGATGTTGTCCTTCAGCGGCTTCAGAATAATGTCGAGCGACTCTTTGTTGACATCCTTGAACTGGCGCGTCTTGCGTTCGAAGATGTCGTTGGCGGTCTTCTCGAACTGGAGCATCAGCATCTCGTTCTTCTCCTTCAGCTTCTCTCCCTCTTCGTCGAGCCGGGCCGTGAGCGCTTCGATGTCCTTGCGGGCTGCCACGAGGTCGAGCTCCCGTGCGCGCAACTCGCCGGCCAGCTCCGTACTCCGTGCCGTTTCTGCAGCCGTGCGGGCCTCCTCCTCCCCGATGCGCAGGGACTGCGCGTGCAGCCGGCGGCGCTGGGACAGGCAGAGAACGGAGAGGATGCCGCATGCGGCGGCGAAAATGACAGCGGTGATTATCAGAAAGATTTGCATATCGTCTTATTTCGTCGGAGAGCTCTCCAAAGTTACCCGTTTTTTTCGGAAATTGCCTTACCTTTGTGCAAATGTTTTAAAACGCCATGGAACGCATTATCTCCCCTTCTATGCTTTCGGCCGACTTCGGCCACCTCGACCGCGACACGAGGATGATTGACGAAAGTGCCGCGCAGTGGATACACATCGACGTCATGGACGGCGTCTTCGTGCCCAACATATCGTTCGGCTTTCCGGTGATGAAACCCATCCGTCGGGCGAGCGCGAAGTTTCTCGATGTACATCTGATGATAGTGGAGCCGGAGAAGTACCTCAGGCGTTTTGCCGAGGCGGGAGCCGACCTCGTGACTTTCCATTACGAGGCGACGCAGGACCCGCTGGGCGCCATCCGGATGATTAAGGAGTGCGGCGTGAAGGCGGGAATTTCCGTCAAGCCGGCTACTCCGGTGGAGGTGCTCGGAGAGTTGCTGCCCGAGCTCGACCTCGTACTCATCATGAGCGTGGAACCCGGTTTCGGCGGCCAGAGTTTCATGGAGGGCAGTTGGGAAAAGGTGCGTCGGCTGCGCCGCATGATAGACGACCGCGGTCTGCCGGTGCTGATAGAGATAGACGGCGGCGTATCCGCGTCCAATGCAGGCGACCTCTTTGCAGCGGGTTGCGATGCGCTCGTGGCCGGAAGCGCGGTGTTCGGTGCCGCCGACCCGAAGGCGGAAATCGTGAAGATGCTGGAGGCACAGTCCTCCCGGTAACGGCAGCCGGTGCCGGGAGCTGCAGGATGTGCGGGAGAGAACCGTGGCGGATGCGGTATCCGAAGGGTGCGCCGTTGCGTTGTGCTTTCGGCCATGGGATGGCGCATACCGTTTTTGCCGCTGGAGAGGCGTGTTTGAAAAGGATTAGGTTGACAGATGATTTCAGTAGATAACCTGACCGTCAGTTTCGGCGGCTGGGATTTGTTTAAGGACATATCGTTGCTCGTGAATCCCAAAGACCGCATCGGTCTGGTGGGTAAGAACGGTGCGGGCAAGAGTACTCTGCTCAAGGTGATTGCCGGCGAGCAGCCCGCCACGAGCGGTACGGTGACCCGCAGCGGCGACGTGACGGTGGGGTACCTGCCGCAGCAGATGAAGGTGGCCGATACCACGAGTCTCGTGGAGGAGACGGCGGGAGCCTTTACCGAGGTCATCGCGTTGGAACGGGAGATAGCCGAACTCACCGATGAGATTGCCGTGCGCACCGATTATGAAAGTGCCGATTACGAGAAACTGCTCCACCGGCTGAACGATGCCACGGACCGTTACCATATTCTCGGCGGAGACAACCGCGAGGCGGAGATAGAGAAGACGCTGCTCGGACTGGGCTTCCGTCGCAGCGATTTCGATCGTCCCACGAGCGAGTTCAGCGGCGGGTGGCGCATGCGCATCGAGTTGGCCAAACTGCTGCTTCGCCGTCCTTCGGTCTTTCTGCTCGACGAGCCAACCAACCACCTCGACATCGAGAGTATCCAGTGGCTGGAGGGGTATCTGAAGGAGTACAACGGGGCCGTCGTACTCATTTCGCACGACCGGGCATTTCTCGACAACGTGACCAACCGTACGGTGGAAATCATGCTCGGCAAGCTGTATGACTACAAAGTTCCGTACAGCAGGTATGTGGAGCTGCGGCGCGAACGGCGCCAGCAGCAGATGGCCGCCTACGAGAACCAGCAGCGCATGATAGAGAAGACGGAGGAGTTCATCGAAAAGTTCCGTTACAAACCCACCAAGAGCAATCAGGTGCAGTCGCGCATCAAGCAGCTGGAGAAGCTCGACCGTATCGAAGTGGACGAAGAGGACCTGAGCGCCCTGAGCATCAAGTTTCCTCCGGCGCCCCGTTCGGGACAAATCGTGGCCGAGGTCAAGGGGGCGGGCATGAGTTTCGGGGAGAAACATGTCTTCAGCGGTGCCGAATTCACCATTGAGAAGGGCGACCGCATTGCGCTCGTGGGGCGCAACGGTGAGGGCAAGACTACGTTCGCGCGGATGCTCGTCGGCGAGCTCCGGCCTACGGAGGGGAGTATCCGGGTCGGCGTGAATGTCAATACGGGTTACTACGCCCAGAACCAGGACGACCTGATGAACGGCGATTTCACCGTGTACGATACCCTCGACCGGGTGGCGGTGGGCGACATACGCACGCGGCTGAGGGATATTCTCGGCGCGTTCCTCTTCCGGGGCGAGGATATCGACAAGAAGGTGAAGGTGCTTTCGGGCGGCGAACGCAGCCGTCTGGCCATGGCCCGTATGATGCTCGAACCCCACAACCTGCTCGTGCTCGACGAGCCGACGAACCACATGGATATGCGTTCGAAGGATATTCTGAAAAATGCCCTGCTGAAATACGACGGGACGCTGGTGGTGGTATCACACGACCGCGAGTTCCTCGACGGACTGGTGGACAAGGTGTACGAGTTTCGCGACGGAGGGGTGAAAGAGTATCTGGGCGGTATCTGGTATTTTCTGGAGAAACGCCGGGTGGAGTCGATGCGCGAGATAGAGGCGCGGCAGCCTGCGGCATCGGCCCCGGCTGCGGCGAAGCCGGAGAAAAAGAAGGTGGATTACCAGCAGAAGAAGGAGCTCGAACGCACCATCCGCAAGACGCAGGGGGCCGTGGCCGCTGTGGAGCAGCGGATAACCGGTCTGGAGGCGGAAGTCGCCGAATGGGACAAACGGCTGGCAGACCCCGCCGCGCACGGGATAGACCTCTCCGACGGAAGTGTGTTCGGGGAGTACAACGCCCTGAAAGAGCGGCTGGCATACGAGGTGCATGAGTGGGAGAAGCTCGGATATGAGCTGGAATTGCTCGAAGACCGGTTGAAGGAGATGCTCTGAACGGGCATGCGGCCGTGGAAAGGCATGGGCAGTCCGCAAGAGAACGAGAAGGGTCGGCCGCAAACGGCGGTCGGGAATAGATAGGGAACGATATCCGGAGAACGGAGAAGAGGGTACGGTATGGAAAATATCATTTTCGGCATACGTCCGGTCGCAGAGGCGATACAGTCAGGCCGGCAGATAGAGCGGTTGTACATAAAAAAGGATGCCGGGGGACAGCTCATGACCGAGTTCAAGGACCTCTGTTGGCGGTACAGGGTGCGCTGGCAGGAGGTGCCGGTGGAGAAACTCAACCGGATGACGCGCGGCAACCACCAGGGGGTGGTGGCGCAGATAGCCGCCATCGGTTATGTAGCGTTGCAGGATATCCTCGACCGGGTGCCCGACGACGAAACGCCGCTGATTGTGGTGTTCGACGGCGTGACCGACGTACGTAACTTCGGCGCCATCGCCCGCAGTGCCGAGTGTGCCGGGGCCCACGGGCTTATCGTTCCCATGAAAAACGCCGCTCCGGTGAATGCCGAAGCGGTGAAGGCTTCGGCTGGGGCGCTGAACAGGATTCCCGTCCATCGGGCGGGCAGCATCCGCAATACGCTGAAATATCTCTCCGAAACGGGCATGCAGATAGTTGCCGCGACCGAGAAGTCGCGTACGCTGATTTACGATGCCGACCTCGGCAAGCCGACGGTCATCGTCATGGGAAGCGAGGACAAGGGGATTTCAAAGGAGGTTCTTAAACTGTGCGACGTGCAGTTGGCCGTACCCATCATCGGGTCCATCGAGTCGCTGAACGTTTCGGCTGCCGCGGCCGTGCTGCTGTTTGAAGCGGTGCGCCAGCGGATTCACTGACCTTGGCGGTGGAACCGTCCGGAACAGTGCTGTGTGCGAAGAGTCGCAGCAGCCCTGTCGGAGTGCGGGGGCGGTCAGCGGAGTTTGTGGTCGTGGGGAACCGCATGGGCAGGCGGACGGAACAAAAAAGACGGGGGCGGAACGAGGGGGCGGAGGTGCCTGCCGTTCCGCTTCCGAACGGATATAAAAGGTGTGAAGAAGAGGGTAGTGCATCCTGTTTTCGGGGAGGTGACGGTGTTCGGTACCCGTCGGGCACGGCGTATCTCGGTGTCGGTCCGACCGTCGGGCGAGGTGCGTCTGACCTTGCCGGCGGGATGTTCCGTGCGGGAGGGACTCGCTTTCCTCGCTGCAAAAGAGTCGTGGGTGGCCGCGGCGCTCGAAAGAATGGAACGAAGCCACCCTGTCCGCCTGCTGGAACCCCCTTATGCCACCCGTACCCACGTTCTGCGTTGGTATCCGGAGCCGGGCAGGGAACGGGTGGTGTGCCATGTCACGGCGGACGAAATAGCGGTTTCGTTTCCGGTTTCGATGCCGTCCTCCTCCCCGGAGGTGCAGGCGGCGGCGAGGGAGGGAGCCCTCCGTGCCCTGCGTGCCGAGGCGAAGGCGCTGCTGCCGGGCATGGTGGAGGAGCTCGCCGCCCGGTACGGTTTCCGGTACGGAAAGGTGACCGTCCGTGCCACGCGCAGCCGGTGGGGCAGCTGTTCCTCGCGCAACGATATTTCACTCAGCATCTTCCTCGTGCGTCTGCCGCTGCCGCTCATCGAATATGTGATTGTCCACGAACTTTGCCATACGTGCCATAAGGACCATTCGGCCCGTTTCCATGCGCTGGCCGATACGCTGCTCGGCGGTCGGGAGAAGGAACTTGCGCGGGAGATACGCCGCTATGTACCGGATGTGGTGTGAGCCTGCCGGCGGCAGCGGATTTGGATAAAAGAGGGGAATTGCTTAATTTTACACGTTTTTAACGCGGTACCGGCAACAGCCTCGTTTCGGTGCCGTATCCGGAAAGATTAAACCGAAGGTGCGGCCGCCGGGCCGGATTGTCTGCCGCCGCTCCGCCAAACGATATCGAACAGTTATGACTATTTTGATGCATGAACCCACCGAGGAGCTGTTTCTCGGTGTGATACATCCCGATGCGGCTCTGTTCGCGGATTATTTCAATGTGGACCAGGCCTCCAGGGAGCACAGGAATTACCGGAAGGCACTGACGGAGGCCGGTGCCCGTGTACTGACCGTTAGGGAGGTGCTTCTCGACGGTACGCTCGACGGGGAGGGTAATGCGGTGGAGGGGCCGGCGCTCGACGCCCTGCGTACCTTTGCCGGAGAGTTTCTCGTGTACAATACGGACGCTATCCCTGCCCAGCGCGATGCCCAGCGGGCATACAAGGAGGAGGTGCTCCGCAAGGCCAATCCCAAGGACCTGCTGCGCATCATCCTGCTTCAGCCGGAAGTGGTGCTGTCGCATACGGAGGGGAATACCGGTTTCGCGGCCACTTACAGGCAGCGGCCGATGATGAATCTCTTCTACATGCGCGACCAGATGATAGCGACTTTCAAAGGGTTGGTCATCGCCCGCATGCACTCGCCCCAGCGGGAAGTGGAGAGCCGCGTAGCCGAATTTTGCCTCAATAAGATAGGAATGCCGCCGATAGGCCGTATCAGCGGCGAGGGGGCTTATCTCGAGGGGGGAGACTTTCTGCCTTTCGGCAGCAGCGCCTTTATCGGATGCGGGCTGCGCACGACGCAGAAGGCCATCGACCAGCTCATGGAGAACGACTGGCTCGGTACGGACAGGCTCATGGTTGTTCGGGACAACTGGCTCGAACAGGAACAGATGCATCTCGATACCTATTTCAACTGCATCGACCGCGACCTGGTGACGCTGTCGGCAAACCGCTACAAGGCCGGGCCCGATTCGTCGCAGTACCTGACGGTAGATGTGTACGAGCGGAAGGATGGTCGGTACAGCAGGACGGTCGAAGGCGCATGTTTCGTAGATTTCCTCGAAAAGACGCTCGGCGTGAAAGTCATTCCCATATCGCGGCCGGACGAGCTGAATTACGCCAACAACTACCTGACCATCGGCCCGCGCCGCATCATGGCCGTCGCCGGACAGTCGCAGGAGCTGCAGCAGGCGTTGGCGGCGCACGGCGTCGATGTGACGTGGATACCGCTCCCCAACCTGACCAGAGGATACGGTGCGGCGCACTGCATGACGCAGATTCTCGGTACGGAAGAGGTTTTCTGAGGAAGGAAAGCGGATTTGGCCGGGAGAGTTCGGCAAGCCGGTGTCCGTAAGCGGACAGGGGCACGGTATCCTTTCCGGCAGCAAGGAAAAGGGATTGCATCTTGCAATCCCTTTTTTATTTGTGTGCAGCGTACCCGGTCGTAAGGTGCGGTATGGCCGTCTCGACCGCATCACATCTGCGGGCCGGGGCTTATACCCACCGTCCGTTTTCGGTTTTTCACCGGATATATTCGTTATATTTGCGCGGAAAAATTAAGACTCTTCATGAATACGAAGCTGAAAGGTTATGTGCTGGGGGCCGTTGCGGCGGCATCGTACGGAATGAATCCGTTGTTCGCGCTTCCGCTCTACAAGGAGGGGATGGACCCCGATTCGGTGCTCTTCTTCAGGTATTTGCTCGCCATTCCTCTGCTGGGTATCATGATTAAGGCCCGGGGACGCGATTTCAGGCTCAAGCGGAAAGAGATAGTGCCTCTTATAGTCATGGGCCTTCTCGTGGCCCTGTCGTCGCTCACGCTCTTCCTCAGTTACAACTATATGGATGCCGGAATAGCCTCCACGCTCCTGTTCGTCTATCCGGTGCTGGTGGCTTTGATTATGGCCCTCGTATTCAAGGAGAAACTGACGATGCAGACCGGATTGTGCATCGTCCTCGCGCTGGTCGGCATCGCGCTGCTCTACCGGAGCGGCGACGGAACAACCCTGAGCCTGACGGGAACCGTACTCGTGCTGGTTTCGGCATTGGCTTATGCCATCTATATCGTGGGTGTCAATCAGACGGCGCTGAAGAGTGTGGCGACACTCAAGGTCACCTTCTATGTGCTGCTGTTCGGCCTGTCGCTGTTCCTCGTCCGGCTGGATTTCGGCCGGGACGTGTGTCTCCCCGACCGGTGGTATTCGTGGGGCAATCTGCTTGCGCTGGCGGTCTTTCCCACGGCCATATCGTTTCTTTGTACGACCAGCGCCATACAGTACATAGGTTCCACGCCTACCGCGATACTCGGCGCACTGGAACCCGTGACCGCCGTTTTCTTCGGGGTGACGGTATTTGGAGAGGCGCTGACGCCGAGGATAGTGTGCGGGATAGTGATGATAATTCTGGCCGTGACCTTCATCGTAGCCGGAGGCAGCATCACCGCTTATCTGGTGCGTTTCCGCAAACTCTTCCCGAAGCTGTCCCGGCGGAGGCGTGCCGCCTGAGAACGGGGCCGCTGCCGCAGTAAGAGGCGGGCGACGGAGGAGGCTTTTTCGGAACGCCTCCTTTGTACGGGGCCGGTGCGGGAAACGGCCGCTTTCCGGGGGTAGGGGAGCGTTTCGTTCGTTTCCTACAGGCGGAACGAACGTCCGGTCTTCTTACCGTTTGTCTGCCGGCGTTTGCGGGTGTTCCTTCTCTTCCTTCGGTTTGCGGGTGTAGAGGTAGCGTTTGATTTTATGGGAAGGCGTCTTTTCGAAGTCGTGTTCCTGCTCCTCGATGGTGGCTATTTTGGAGGATTTGTTGACCTTCGAATTGACGTATTTTATTACGTCGGCCTTGATATCCTCCATGGTCGTGGCAAGGTCGTCCCGGAATTCGTGGTAGCGTTTCTCCAGTTCGGCCCGGTCGAAACGGACGAGTGCCACGAGTTTGCCCTGCTCCTGCGTCACGATGGAGTCGCTTATCAGAAAATGGCTGTTCAGAACGCTTTCGATATCCTCCGGGTAGATGTTCTCGCCGTTCGGCCCGACTATCATGCTGCCGAGCCTCCCCTTGATGTAGAGGAATCCGTCCGGGTCGAAGGCGCAGAGGTCGCGCGTGCGGAACCAACCGTCGGGTGTGAAAACCTCCGCGGTGAGTTCCGGATTCTTGTAGTATCCCAGCATTGTGCAGGGACTTTTGACCACGAGTTCCCCCTCGCCGAATTCGTTCGTATCTTCGAGCCGCGCCTCGATACCCGGCAGTACCGGTCCCGTAGAGCCGAGCCGCACGTTAGACGGTACCGCTCCGGCAATCAGCGGGGCCGTTTCGGTCAGGCCGTAGCCGATGGCGTAGGGGAACTTTCCTTCCGACAGGAACCGTTCCGCCTCCGTGTCGAGCTTCGCTCCGCCGATGCCGAAGAAGCGCAGCCGTCCTCCGAAGAGTTTGTAAAGCTGCCGCCCCGCTATGCGGTGTATCATCTTTCTGAAGAACGGTTTCCCGTAGAGTTGCCGCAGGAGGCCCGACGAATTGAACCGCCCGGCCACCTGGCTTTTGTATATCTTTTCTATGACCAGCGGGACGCTGAGCATCACCGTCGGGCGTACCTCCCTGAGCGCGGGCAGCAGGTTGGATGCCGTCGGCGGTCTGTCTACGTACACCACCGAAGCGCCGCACATGAACGGCAGCAGCATGCCGAGCGAACATTCGTAGGTGTGGGAGAGGGGGAGTATCGAAAGGAAGATGTCGTCCGGCTTCACGAAAAACAGGTCGCGGTCCATCTGTATTTGTGCCGCGAGATTGTAGTGCGTGAGCATGACGCCCTTGGGCGAAGAGGTCGTTCCCGATGTGTAGATTATCACCGCCAGGTCTTCCGGTTTCGGTTCGGTCATGGCCCCGAGTTCGAACGAAGTGCGGGCGATGATACCGAGGTTCTTGGTGCGTACCACGATGTTCATCCGTTCCACCACCTCCTTGGAGATGCGCGTGTAGAGCTTGTCGGATACGAAAAGCGCTTTGGCTTCGGAATGGGTGATTATCATGTCCAGCTCGCTGCCGGAGAAATCGGGCAGTATCGGAACGGCGACCATGCCGGAGGTGACGATGGCGAAATAACAGACGCTCCAGTTGGGCATGTTGCTGCTCAGCAGCGCCACTTTGTCACCGCTGCCGATGCCGGCTCCGAGCAGGATACCGCGCACGTACTCCACCCGGTCGTCGAAATCGTTGTACGTCATGGATTCGCGTTCGAGCATCGAGAACGAAGGCCGGTTGCCGTAGGTCTTGATGCTGTGGGCATATAGTTCTTTGAGAGTCTGGAATTCCATTGGGAAATGATATGTTGTGAACCCTTGCCGCGGGCTCTTGCGTTCCGTAGGAGGCGCGGCCGCCTGCCTGTGTCCGGACGAGTCCGCTGCACTTCCGGCCGCCTCGTCGCACCGTTCGGCCGCACGCTGCGTAACGCGCTGACCGGCCCGCCGTTCCTTTTCCTACACAACGCAAAGTTAATTATATTTATTTCCTACTCCTTTTATTAATCGTTATTTTTGCCGCAAATGGTCAATATGTTGCAAGCCCGTGAAATAAAGCAGGCCGCCGCTGCCGCCGGTTTCGACCTGTGCGGTATCTGTCGTGTGCGCAATTTCAGTGCCGAACAGACCTTTTTCGAGGGGTGGCTGGAGCGGGGGTTCGACGGAGGACTGGGGTATCTACGCAGGAATGTGGAGAAGCGTTTCTCTCCGGCGGAACTGATGCCCGGAGCGCGCTCGGTGGTGGTCTGCGGTGTCTCCTACAAGAATGATACGAGCCTCGGTTACGGCGATACGGCGGTACCCAAGGTGGCGTCGTATGCCCGTTCGGGGGATTATCATGTCGCGGTGAAGGAGATGCTGTACGAGACCGCTGCGCGGTTGGGACTGAAGGAGGACGGAACGGGTTTCAGAGCCTTTACGGATACGGCTCCGCTGCTGGAGAAACGGCTCGCCTGCGAAGCGGGCCTCGGTTTCATAGGACGCAATACGCTGCTCGTCTCGCCCCGTTACGGCTCTTTCCTGCTGCTCGGCGAACTGGTGGTGGATGTGCCGGTCGATACTTATGACCGGCCCTATGAGGGTATCGGCTGCGGTGCGTGCCGGAGGTGCGTGGAACATTGTCCGGCAGGCGCTTTGACAGGCGAGGGGCTGGATGCCCGCCGGTGTATCTCCCGGTTGACCGTCGAACCGCATCCGGAACGGGTCCCGGCGCTTGCGCAGCGCATCGGAGCTTCTACGGCGGGATGGATATTCGGGTGTGACGACTGTCAGAACGTGTGTCCCTATAACCTCCGGGCCCCTTTCTTTGCGAATCCTCGCTTCCGGCCGCTTTTCAGTCCGGCTGATATGCCCGCCTGCCGGTGGCTGGAGATGACACAGGCAGAGTTCGACGCGCGGTTCGGGGCGACACCGATGGCACGTTCGGGACTGGCACGTATCAAAGAGCTTCTGAGGCGCTGAGACTTCCGGGAACTTCCGGGGCTTCTTCCGGTACGGCGGACTGCGGCGCCGGTTTCTGGGGTGCCTTCGCCGCGTCGAGGAAGATGTCTTCGAGGCTGTCGGTATTCACCATCTCCACCGAACATTCGCCGATGGCACGCGGAAAGACGAGGTAGATGCCGTTGCCTTCCCGTTTCTTGTCGGCACGGATGGCAATAAGCAGCTGTTTCATCTCTACCGGGTACTCCGTGGGCAGGCCCATGCTGCTGATGACGTTTCGGATACGGTCCGCCGTGGCTTCGTCGAGCTTGCCTGCGCGTACCGCCGCGTCGCAGACGATGGCCATGCCGGCCGCTACGGCTTCGCCGTGGGAGAGGTTGGTGAAACTTTTCTCTATCGCATGGGCGAATGTGTGGCCGAGGTTGAGTTTGCGCCGTTCGCCCCGTTCGCGCTGGTCGTGCTCCACTATCGCCGTCTTCACCCGGATGGAGCGGATGATGAGTTCGCGCAGCAGGGGAGCGTCGGAACGTATCTCCTCGAAGGAGTGCCTCTCCACCATGGAGAAGAGCTCCGCGTCGCCGATGATGCCCGCTTTTATTACCTCGGCCAGACCCGCCCGGAACTCCCGGTCGGGAAGGCTGGAGAGCAGCTCGGGGTCGCAGAGGACGAATTCCGGCTGGTTGAAGACTCCGATGATGTTCTTGTATCCGTCGAGGTTCACGCCGTTTTTGCCGCCGATGCTCGCATCGACCTGTGCGAGGAGGGTGGTGGGCAGGAATCCGAAACGGACGCCCCGCATGTAGGTGGAGGCGACAAAACCGGTGACGTCGGTCACGATGCCGCCGCCCATACCGACGATGAAGGTGCTCCGGTCGGCCCCCATGTGGAGGAGCTGGCGGTAGACCTCTTCGAGCTTGACGAAAGTCTTGCTGCTTTCGCCCTGACCGATGACGATATGTTCGTGCGCATTGACGAAAGCCAGGTTGTTGGCATGTACCTTGGCGTCGGTCACGATGATGATGCGGGGCGTTCCGCCGGGCAGCAGGCTCTCGAAGTTCTCCTCTACGGAACCTATCACGACCCGGGACGTGGCCCCTTCGTCGCATACGATATTGATGATATCCTTCATATGTGATTCCTCGCTGAAGTTGCAAAGATAATCCCGATTGGATTAGAATCGGCATAAATGGGGACGATAATTTTCAGTGCGGAGTGCCGTCCCGTCGTGGCGGCGTTGCCCGTCCGTCGGAGAGACGGAAATTTTTGTATGAAATCGGCGATTTATTCGTACCTTTGCGCCCTAATCGGAAGACGTGTAGGTACGCTTCCGGCCAATGTGTTGATAACTGCCTGCCGGCGTCGTTCCTGCGCTTCTGCGGCGGGCTGTATAACGGAAAGGATATCAGATGCGGAAACTTCGCAACATCGCCATCATCGCCCATGTAGACCACGGCAAAACCACGCTGGTGGATAAGATGATACTCCAGGGACATCTGTTCCGGAACGCCGCTTCGGCGGGCGAACTCATACTCGACAACAACGATATCGAACGGGAGCGGGGAATCACGATTCTCTCCAAGAATGTTTCGGTCATCTATAAGGACTACAAGATAAACATCATCGACACGCCCGGTCACTCCGATTTCGGGGGCGAGGTGGAGCGCGTGCTGAACATGGCCGACGGAGTGCTGCTGCTTGTGGACGCTTTCGAGGGGACCATGCCCCAGACGCGGTTCGTACTTCAAAAGGCGCTGGCGCTGGGCAAGAAACCCATTGTGGTGATAAACAAGGTGGACAAGCCCAACTGCCGTCCGGAGTTTGTGAACGAGCAGGTGTTCGACCTGATGTTCACCCTCAATGCCAACGAGGAGCAGCTCGACTACCGTACCGTGTACGGCAGCGCCAAGCAGGGGTGGATGTCCAACAAACTGGGCGAACGTACCGACAACATCACACCGCTGCTCGACGCGATAATCGACGATATTCCCGAACCGGCCCGTGTGGAGGGGACTCCGCAGATGCTCATCACCTCGCTCGAATACTCTCCTTACGTGGGGCGTATCGCCGTGGGCAAGGTGACGCGCGGCACACTTCGGCCGGGCATGAACGTGACGCTCGCTAAACGTGACGGCGTGACGATGGTGAAGACCAGAATCAAGGACCTGATGACCTTCGAGGGGCTCGGAAAGAGCAAGGCCGAAGAGGTGCCGTGCGGCGAGATATGCGCCATTGTGGGTATCGAGGGTTTCGAGATAGGTGACACGATATGCGATTACGACAACCCCGAACCGCTCGAACCGATAGCCATCGACGAGCCCACGATGAGCATGCTCTTTACCATCAACGATTCCCCCTTCTTCGGCCGTGACGGCAAGTACGTGACTTCCCGCCATATCAAGGAGCGGCTCGACCGGGAACTGGAGAAGAATCTCGCCCTGCGCGTGGAGCCCGGTGCGACGGCGGACAGCTTCGTGGTGTACGGGCGCGGCGTGCTGCACCTTTCCGTGCTCATCGAAACGATGCGCAGGGAGGGGTACGAGCTGCAGGTGGGACAGCCCAAGGTCATCATCAAGGAAATCGACGGCCGAAAGTGCGAACCGGTGGAGGAGCTGACCATCGACCTGCCCGACGAATACTCCGGCAAGGCCATCGAGATGACCACCAAACGCAAGGGGACGCTCGTGAACATGGTGTCGGAGAACGGCCGCACGAGGCTGGAGTTCGACATCCCTTCGCGGGGCATCATCGGGCTGAGGAGCAACCTGCTGACCGCTACGGCCGGCGAGGCGGTGATGGCGCACCGGTTCAAGGATTTCGAGCCCTACAAGGGAGAAATAGAGATGCGCAGCAACGGTTCGCTGATAGCCATGGAGACGGGGCAGGCGTATGCCTATGCCATCAACAAGCTCCAGGACCGGGGCCGTTTCTTCGTATCGCCCGGCGACGAGATATATTGCGGCCAGGTGGTGGGCGAGAGCACCCGCGAGGGGGACATCACCATCAACCTGACCAAGTCGAAGAAGCTGACCAACATGCGGGCGAGCGGTTCCGACGAGAAGATGAACATCGCTCCGGCGGTCATCTTTTCGCTCGAAGAGGCGCTGGAGTATATCAAGGAGGATGAGTATGTGGAGGTGACGCCCAAGGCGATGCGGCTGCGGAAAATCCTGCTTGACGAGACGGAGCGCAAGCGCGCCGCGAAATAGTCCGCCGGGGGGCGGATGCAACGGAGGGGCCGCATCGACCGATGCGGCCCCTCCGTTGTGTCTGTCGCTCTTCGGCATCCGGAACGTTTCGGTTCGACGGGTTGTCCGTGGATGTTCCTCCGTTGTGCCTGACGGGCTTTGCGGTTCGGCGGCCCGGCCGGTTCCCGTGTGTTTTGAGCGAGCCTTTCCGCTGCATGTCTGTTTCCTGGAGCGGCTTTGTTCCGTACTGCCCGTCGGAACGGCAATGTTCGGCGTGTCGGACGGTTTTGTGCGGCAGTCCGGATGCTGCCGATTTCGCCGGAGCGGAAAACTGCAGGTACCGGGAGGAGACTCCCCCGTTTTACTCTTTGCAGGCCTTCTCTTTGCAGGGCTGTTGTCCTGTTTGTTTCGGGGCCGGAGGTTACTGCCGGGAGAGGGCCGCGGCGTAGTCGCGCTTTCGGTAGAGCTGGTCGCGCAGCTGTGGAGTGAAACCCGCTTCACGGATGGCCTGCTGGATGCCTTCGGCATCGAAAGCGTTGCGGGCGCCTGCCGAGGAGACCACGTTCTCCTCTATCATTATCGAGCCGAAATCGTTGGCTCCGCAGTGCAGGGCTATCTGTGCCGTGGCCTTGCCGACGGTGAGCCACGAAGCCTGTATGTTGCGTATGTTGTGGAGTACGATGCGGCTGACGGCGATGAGACGCAGGTATTCGAGCGGGGAGAAGCGGGAACGGACCCCCTCCTTTTCGAGCCGGGTACCCTCGCTGCAGAATATCCACGGGATGAAGGCGATGAAACCGTAGTGGCCCTCCGGGCATTCGGCCTGCAGGTCGCGCAGCAGCAACAGGTGTTCGATGCGCTGGGCGGGTGTCTCCACATGGCCGTACATCATGGTAGCCGAGGTGGGCAGGTTTATCCGGTGGGCTTCGCGCATCACTTCGCACCATTGTGCGACGGAGGGTTTGCCGGGTGAGATGCGGCGGCGCACTTCGTCGCAGAGAATCTCCGCGCCCGCGCCGGGCAGCGAATCGAGCCCTGCCTCGTGCAGCCGTCGCAGCGTCTCGCCTATCGAGAGGCAGCTGATACGGGCGATGTGGGCGACCTCCGGGGCACCGAGGGCATGGAGCCGGATTTCCGGATGGCGGGCCTTGAGGCCGCGGAAGAGCTCTTCGTAAAAGGCGATGTCGAGGCGGGGGTGCAGGCCGCCCTGCAGCAGCAGTTGGTCGCCGCCCAACCGCAGGGTCTCCTCTATCTTGGCGTCATAGGCTTCGGGGGTCGTGATGTAGGCGGTGCGCTCGCCGGGCCGGCAGTGGAAATTGCAGAACTTACAGCCCGAGATGCAGACGTTGGTGATGTTGACGTTGCGGTCTATCTGCCAGGTCACGGTACCGGGCTCTTCCACCGCACTGCGGCGCAGTGTGTCGGCCAGGCGGAAAAGCCGTGCGGGCGGGACCGTTTCGTAGAGCCACAGCGCTTCGTCGAAAGTGAGCGGCACCCGGTCGAGCGCTTTGCCGCGGATGGTTTCGAAATTCATCGTGTTTTCCCTTTTTGCATGCGAAGTTACGAAAAATAGCGGTCTGCCGGGCGGAAAGCGGGGAGGACGTTCCGGCAGGGGAAACGAAAAGGGGCACGGCCGCTGCCATACCCCTCTTTCGTATTCTGGAAATATCCGGTTTACTCCTCCGAAATAGCCTCCGTCGGGCAAACACTTGCGCAGGTGCCGCAGGAGATGCATTTGTCGGCGTCGATAACATAGGAGTTATCACCGGCCGAAATCGCTTCGGTGGGACATTCTCCGGCGCATGAGCCGCAGGAGATGCAGACATTCTCATCAATTTTGTAAGCCATTTCTTTAGTGTTTAAGTGTCGTTAAAAACTTCGCAAAGATAGTATTTTATCTTGTATAAAATAAACGGCCTCCGGATTATTTTATTTTGCCGGACGAAAGGGCGGCTACCGGCCGTGAGAGAGGATGGAGTATCCCTGTCGGTGGCGCTTCTGGCGGTCTTCCGGCGGTCTCCCGGCGAGGCGTGCGCCGTACCTCCTGACGCCGCAGCGGTGCTTTTCCGGATAATTTATATCGTTTATATATAATGTTTTAAATGCGGAAATGTATCTTTATCTTTGGCCAAACATTAACCTTAAATTCAGGACTATGAAACAGATTGGACGGAATGTGATGTGCGGCCTTTGCACGGCGGTGACCGCTGCGGCGGTGCTGCTCTCTTCGTGTACGCAGGGGCCGGAGCCGGTAGGGCCGCAGAGCGGAATGACCATCCGTGCAACGACGGAGGTGACGCGTACCGTGCTCGGTGCCGATTATTCGGTCGTGTGGAACGAGGGGGATGCGTTTCTCCTGATGAATGACAGCGGCGGCAGCTCCGTGTTCGGATTGACGGAGGGGGCCGGGGAGCGTTCGGCGACTTTCACCGGCGATTGGCTCGATGCCGGTTCCGACGGTATGTATTATGCGGCGTACCCGGCTGCAGGTGCGGTTTATGATTCGGGGTCGGTGGCTATGGAGATACCTGCCGAACAGCCTTATGCAGCAGGGACATTCGCTTCGGACTGCAATCCCATGGTCGCTTCGGGCAGCGACCCGGAATCCGGTCTCGCTTTCCGGAACGTATTCGGATTGCTGGAACTGCGCATTACGGGCAGTACGGTGCTTTCCAAACTCATGTTGACGAGCAATACCGATTTGAGCGAGCAGGCGCTGAATCTTTCGGGCAGGATGTATTTTGGTGCCGACGGTTCTTTCGTCGGTTATGCGAAGACGGAGCAGACTGCCCGCTCGGTGACCGTAACGGGTATCGATACGCAGCTTTCCGATACGCCTCTGTCGGTGTATGTCGCCGTTCCGCCTGCGGAATACGATGCGCTTACCGTCCGTTTGTTCGATAAGGAGGGAGGATATGTCGAGCGCACGCTGGCATCGCCGATAACCGTCGCCCGCAATACGGTGCTGCCTGTCGAGGGACTCGTGTTCGACGGGGCGGAGAAGACCGGCGCCGTCATCATGACCATCGACCAGAAGAACTATTCGCCCTATCGGATGTTGGTGAACTTCGTGATGGCAGAAGGATGCGCGTCGTTCATACCGGGCTATGTAGAGAAGGCGGTGTTGGAACAGTGGTTCGCAGACAATGCCGGTCATACGATGGAGGAGTTCATTCTGGCCAACCAAGCGTATCAGGAGCAGTTCGGGGACATTCCCGGCGAATTTTCCGTGGAGCCGGAGACGGAGTATGTCGTTTATGCCCAGCCTTACGATGCCGACCATCGGCCGTTGGAGCCGGTGACGGAGACCTACCGTACCAAAGCGTTGGTACGGAGCGGGGAACGGATGACCGGCTCTTATGCGTGGCTTGCGGCCGACTTGCTGGAACTTCGTTTCGAATTTTCCTCTCCTGCCGTCGAACGCTATTGGCTGGCCGTATATGCCGGAGCCGATTACGAGAACGTCTTTAAGGAGGAATATGAAGATGAATTGCGGGGAGTGCTGAGCGTGGGAAGCGTGTTCCCGGCGACCGAGGCGGTTCAGACTCTTGCGGTTCCGTCGGGAAAGGCCGACCGTTATGTCGTGCTGGCGGTACCGGAGTCGGCGGACGGTATCGGCGAACTCTGTACTTTCACGGTGGAGGTACAGCGCAGTGCGGCGGCGTTGAGCAGTCTGGACGTCGATGCGTCCGACCGGTCGTTCGTCGTACGTTTCGTCAATGACGGCAGTGCATATGTCCGCTTCGGAGCGTTCAAGGGCGGTGTGAGCGACGAGGACCTGAAGGCAACGCTTGCGGGCGGAGGCAATTTGCTTGAGTTCGAGAGCGAATCGGCATCGGTAGAGCGTGAATTCGTCAATTTCAAGCCGCTCACCGATTATACGGTCGCAGCCCTTGCGTTCGATGCCGACGGAGTGGCCGGCGGATTCTATCGCGCCGATTTCACTACGCTCGACCTGATACCGGGCGAGGACAGCGAAGCATACCGGAAATACATAGGTACCTGGGCCCTGACGTTCTATACCGATGCGGCGAAGGCGAACGGCCCCTATTGGCAACCCGTTACGGTGCGCGAGGAAGTGGTTGGCAAGTCCTATCTGGTTTCCGGCCTGATGAACAGTACGTCCGGTACCGTGGTGACCGACGATGCCGTCCGGGCCTACTTTACGGACGGCCGCATCGAATTCGCCGGAGGCACTCCGGTAGCGGCTGCCGGAGCGAACGTTACTTTCGAGCCTTTTACTTCGGGAATGTACATCGGAAATGGTTACAGTCTGTACGGTACCTGGAGTGCGGACGGGGTTTCCTTCGATGAGTCGTGGGATAGCTATGACGTCATCGGATACGCTTTCTGGAACAACGATGCGGGGGCTCAGGTCGACATACTGTTCTTCTATCCTTCGCTTCTGCCGCAGACGTCGGGAGGGATGGCTTCGACCGAGAGTTTCGTACCGCAGCCTCCGGTTTCACCGGGATGGAAGTGAGAACAGGCGATTCGGTAACAGGAATGGACGCGGCGGAGATTTTCCGCCGCGTCCGCTGTTTGCGGGGACGTTCCCGTATTTCTCGGGTACCGGTGCGTTTTCCCGATGGCTTTTGTCCGTTTTCCCGGCGGCAGAGGAAGCGGAGAACGATGTAGGGATTAGGAAGAGGACAGAGCGGGAACGAAAGGTACCGCCGGGCGATTCTCGCCAGTGGTCCTTTCGGAGCAAGGGTGGCCGGCCGCAGCGGGAGAAAAAAGAGAGCGGCCTGCCGGGTATCCGGCAGGCCGCTGGCATGTGCGGGGCAATCCGTTATTTTATCCGGTCGAACCCGGTGAAGGGGACGAGCGCCGCGGGAATGCGGATGCCGTCGGGCGTCTGGTTGTTTTCCAGCAGCGCGGCCACAATGCGCGGCAGGGCGAGCGAACTGCCGTTGAGTGTGTGGGCCAACTGGATTTTCCGGTCGGCGTCGCGGTAGCGGAGTTTCAGCCTGTTGGCCTGGAAGGTCTCGAAATTCGACACGGAGGAGACCTCCAGCCATCGCTTCTGGGCAGCAGACCATACCTCGAAATCGTACGTGAGGGCCGACGTGAAGCTGATGTCTCCGCCGCAGAGCCTCAGGATGCGGTAGGGAAGTTCTAGTTCCTTTACGATGCCTTCCACATGGGCCACCATTTCGTCGAGTGCGGCATAGGAATTTTCGGGCCTTTCGATGCGCACGATTTCCACCTTGTCGAATTGGTGCAGGCGGTTGAGGCCGCGCACGTCCTTGCCGTATGAGCCGGCCTCGCGGCGGAAACAGGGCGTGTAGGCGGTCATGCGCACGGGAAGTTCCGCTCCGTCGAGGATGACGTCGCGGTAGATGTTCGTCACGGGAACTTCGGCCGTAGGAATGAGGTAGAAATTGTCCTGCGTTACGTGGTACATCTGCCCCTCCTTGTCGGGAAGCTGGCCCGTGCCGAAGCCCGACGCTTCGTTCACCATCAACGGGGGCATCACCTCCGTGTAGCCCGCTTTCGTGTTGCGGTCGAGGAAGAAGGAGATGAGGGCTCGCTGCAGAGCTGCTCCCTGTCCCTTATAGACGGGGAATCCGGCTCCCGTGAGCTTCACGCCCAGCTCGAAATCGATAATGCCGTATTTGCGCGCCAGTTCCCAGTGTGGAAGCGCCCCTTCGGGCAGTGCCTCGGGCAGCGGCGTGATTTTGACCACTTCGTTCTCCTCGGCGCTCCTGCCTGCCGGTACGATTTCGGTCGGTACGTTGGGCAGGGTAACGATGAGCGCGTTCATGCGGTCGGCGGCCTCGCGGAGCTGCTCTTCGAGTGTTTTCGACTCCTCCTTCAAGAGCGTTACCCGTCCTTTGGCCGCGTCGGCCTCTTCGCGTCGTCCCGCGGCAAAGAGCTTTCCTATCTCTTTGGAGAGGGTGTTCTGTTCGGCAAGGCAGCCGTCCAGCCGCTGCTGGAGCGAACGGCGCAGGTCGTCCTCCGCTATGATTTTTTCAATCACCGGGGCCGCATCGACTCCCTTGACGGCGAGGCGCTCCACGGTGCGCTGCCTCTCTTCCCGGATTTGTTTCAAAGTAAGCATACCCAGTCGGTTTTAATTGGGCAAAATTAATAAAATTATGGCAATCGCCGGAGGGTTTCGTCGCTATTTGGCGGGACAGTATATGCGTTTCGGCATATTTTGCGTAACTTTGTACATTCCGGTAAATTTCAAAATGATGAAAAGGATAGTCGTACTTTATGTTATACTCGCGCTGGCCGTATCCTGCGGCGGGCGCGGGACGGCGAAGCGGGCTGCGGCCGCACCTGCTGCGCCTCAGGCCCCGGTCGCCTTCCGCGAACCGGCGGAATACACCTACCGCGTGAAGGCTGTTTATCCCCACGATACCGGAGCCTATACGCAGGGACTGTTCTGGCTCGACGGGTATCTGTACGAGGGAACGGGCCAGAACGGGCGTTCGGAGCTTCGGCGGGTGGAACCGGCGACCGGGCGCGTGCTGCAGCGCGTGGGACTGGAGAGAAAGTATTTCGGCGAGGGTATCGCATACCTCGGCGGCAAGATATACCAGTTGACTTGGGTGGCGGGCCGTGCGTTCGTCTATGATGCGGAGGATTTCCGGCCGCTCCGTTCGTTCGTGTACGACGGCGAAGGGTGGGGGCTGACCACCGACGGGGAGTATCTCTACATGAGCGACGGTTCCGACAAAATTTATGTGCGCGATGCGGAGAATTTCGGCGTGGTGCGGACGCTGCAGGTTACGGCCAAGGGGCGGCCGGTGGACATGCTCAACGAACTGGAGTGGATAGAGGGGCGCATCTGGGCCAATCTTTATCTGTACGACCAGGTGGTCGTCATCGACCCGCAGACGGGCGAGGTGACCGGGGTGGTGGACTTCGAAGGCCTGCAGGAGCCTTCGGACCGGACGCCGGAAACGGATGTTTTCAACGGTATCGCCTACGATGCCGCATCGGGAGACATCTATGTGACCGGAAAGAACTGGAACAAACTTTATAAAGTAGAGATATTCGAGAAAGAAAAAGGAGAGGAGTGAGAGCTCCGTAAGGGAGAATGGGAAAAGAGTTATACGATATTATCGGGGAGCGGATTGTCATCCTCGACGGCGGTATGGGTACCATGATACAGCGGTACGGCCTGCGGGAAGAGGAGTACCGGGGCGAGGAGTTCGCATCGTGGCATCTCCCGCTGAAAGGGTGCAACGATTTGCTGGCCCTTACCCGGCCGGAGGTCATCGGGGAGATACACCGCGCCTATCTGGAGGCGGGTGCCGACATCATTACGACCGATTCGTTCAATGCGAACCGCATTTCGCTCGCCGATTACGGCCTGCAGGAACATGCGTATGCGATTAGCCGCGCTGCGGCACAGGTGGCCCGACGGACGGCGGACGACTACATGCGGGAGCATCCGCAGGCGGGGCCACGGTTCGTGAGCGGTTCGGTGGGGCCGACGAGCAAATCCTCCTCCATCGCCACGGACATGAATGACACCGCGCGCCGCGAGGTCGATTTCGAAGGGCTCGTTGCCGCTTATACTCCTCAGATAGAGGGGCTGGTGGACGGCGGCGCGGACATCATCCAGTTCGAGACCTTTTTCGACACGCTCAACTGCAAGGCGGCGATATTCGCCGCCGGGGAGGTCTTCGCCTCGCGCGGAAGGAAGCTTCCCCTCATCGTGTCGGGAACGCTCACCAACAGCGGACGGACGCTCTCAGGACAGACCGTCGAGGCATTCTACGCATCGGTCGCGCATGCCCGGCCGCTGGCCGTCGGTTTTAACTGTTCGTTCGGGGCGCGGCAATTGCTGCCCTACCTCAAACGGATGGCCGACATCGCGGAGTGTCCGGTATCGGTCTATCCCAATGCCGGCTTGCCGAACCTCGCAGGCGAATACGAAGAATCGCCGGAGACCATGGCGGTGCAGATGGAGGAGTATTTCCGGCAGGGGCTGGTCAATATCGCGGGCGGATGCTGCGGTACGACGCCCGACCATATACGCGCCGTTGCGGAGGCCGCACGGCGCTATCCGCCGCGTCCGCTGCCGGTTCCGCGGCACCGGACGATGCTTGCCGGGCTCGAACCCCTCGTAGTGGATGAGACGACAGGTTTCGTGAGTGTCGGCGAACGCACGAACGTGGCCGGTTCGGCCAAGTTCGCCCGTCTGATACGCGAAGGGCGTTTCGAGGAGGCGCTCGCCGTGGCCCGCAATCAGATAGAGGGGGGCGCACAGGTCATCGACATCTGTTTCGACGACGGAATGATAGACGGCCCGGCAGCGATGCGCAGGTTTCTCAACATGGCCGCTGCCGAGCCGGAGATAGCGCGTGTCCCCGTGATGATAGACTCTTCGTCGTGGGAGGTGCTGGAGGCGGGACTTCAGTGCGTGCAGGGCAAGAGCATCGTGAACTCCATTTCGCTCAAGGAGGGCAAAGAGACCTTCCTGCACCGTGCGTCGCTCATCCGGCGGTACGGTGCGGCGGCAGTGGTCATGCTTTTCGACGAGCGCGGGCAGGCCGACGTTTACGAGCGCAAGATAGAGGTGGCCGCACGGGCTTACAGGTTGCTGACCGCAGCGGGTTTTCCGCCCGAGGATATCGTCTTCGACCCGAACGTGCTGGCCGTGGCGACGGGTATTCCGGAGCACGACGTGTATGCCCGTGACTTCATCCGGGCGACCGAATGGATACGGGCCAACCTGCCGGGGGTGAATGTCAGCGGCGGAATCAGCAACCTGTCGTTCGCTTTCCGGGGCATCGACCGTGTACGCCGGGCCATGCACTCGGTGTTCCTGTACCACGGCCGGAAGGCGGGCCTCAATTTCGGCATCGTCAATCCGGCCATGACGGACCTTTACGAAGAGATAGAACCGGAACTGCTCGCGCTGGCCGAGGATGTGGTGCTGGCGCGGCGGACGGAGGCCGCGGAGAACCTCGCCGCATACGCCGAACGTGTCCGGGGCGAGAAGGAGGCCGGAGGCAGAGCCGCCGCAGGCGAGGAGTGGCGTTCGCTGCCCGTAGGGGAGCGGATATACCATGCGATGGTGAAGGGTATCGCCGACCGTATTGCCGATGATGCGCTGGAGGCCGTCGGAGAGGGAATGACGCCCCTTGAGGTCATTGACCGCTGTTTCATGCCCGCCATGGAGCATGTGGGCGAACTCTTCGGGCAGGGGAAGATGTTCCTGCCTCAGGTGGTGAAGACGGCACGGGTGATGAAGAAGGGGGTCGGTGCCCTGACGCCGCTGATAGAGGGCGGCAGTACGGAGAACTCCGGCAAAGAGAAGGCGCTGCTCGCCACCGTGAAGGGCGACGTGCACGACATCGGGAAGAATATCGTGTCGGTGGTGATGGCCTGCAACGGTTATCGTATCCGGGACCTGGGCGTGATGGTCGAGTGTGAGGATATCGTGGATACCGCCCTCGAATGGGGGGCTGACGTGATAGGGCTGAGTGCGCTGATAACGCCTTCGCTGGGCGAGATGATAAAGGTGGTGCGGGAGCTGGAGCGGCGCGGGGTGAGGATTCCGGTCGTGGTTGGCGGAGCCACCACGTCGGGGGTGCATACGGCCGTCAAGATAGCCCCGGAGTATTCCGGCCCGGTGATACACTGCCGCGACGCGTCGGAGAATGTGGTCGTGCTCGGCAAACTGTTCGGCCCGGAGCGGGAGGAGTTCCTCGCCGACCTGCGGAGAAGACAGGAGGAGCTGCGGCGCAGTTATGCCGCTTCGCACGGCGAGGGAAATTTGCTCCCTCTTGCGCTGGCGCGGACGAACCGGCACGTAAAACGGGCCGAAGATGTGGAGCTGCCGCGCAGCTCCGGTATCCGGCAGTTGCTCGACTATCCGATATGCGACGTGATACCCTATATCGACTGGAGCTATTTTATCTCCTCGTGGGGGCTGAAAGGACGGTGGCCGGAGATTCTCTTTTCGTCCGACAAGGGGGAGGAGGCGCGGAAACTCGTGGACGACGCGCAGACCATGCTCTATCGGATAGGCCGTGAAAAACTGCTGACCCTGAATGCGGTCGTGGGCATATTCCCCGCTTTCTCGCGCGGGGACGATATCGTGGTGGAACGGGAGGGGCGGAAGGTAGTTCTTCCGCAGCTCCGCTGTCAGTCGGCTTCGACCGCGGAGAACCTGTCGCTCGCCGATTACGTGCTGCCGGAGGGGGAAGGGAACGATTATGTCTGCCTTTTTGCTGCCAGTGCGGGTTTCGGACTGCACGAACTGGTGACCGGACTGCGCGAGAGCGGCGACGAATACGGGGCCATCCTGGCGAAGCTGCTCGCCGACCGGTTGGCCGAGGCTTTCGCCGAGGCGCTGCATGTGGCCGTGCGCCGCGATCTCTGGGGGTTCGAGGCCGGAGAGACCATGCCGGTGCAGGAGGTTCTGGCCGGGAATTATCAGGGAGCGCGGATGGCCTTCGGGTATCCGGCCGTTCCCGACCATTCGCTCAAAAAGGAGGTCTTCCGGCTGCTCGATGCGGAGCGGATTACGGGAATGAAGCTGACGGACAGTTATATGATAGACCCCGGCGAATCGCTTTGCGGAATGATACTCGCCGACCGGCACCTGAAATATTTCGATGTCGGCAAGATAGATGCCGAACAGCTTGCCGATTATGCCCTCCGTCGGAGAATCACTCCGGAGGAGGCGAAAAGGCTGCTGCCGAAAAATATCGTTTAGAAGAGGCATGTTCCTTGCAGCCCTTTGTCGGCGGGAGAATGCGGGGCGTTTGTTGCTCCGTATGGCGGTACGGGCTGTCCGTATCCCGGGGAGCGGATGTTCCGGATGCGGCAGATTTTGGCGATTCAGTATGCGGGCCGGGAAGGCCTATTGGAGATATGGATAACAGGGAGAAACAGACAGTCATCAACGAGGCGCTCGGGGAGTTCCTCCATGTCATGATGTGGCGCAGGAGCCTGCACCAGCACCCGGAGCTCTCGTTCGAGGAGCACCGAACATCGAAGGTCGTGGCCGAGGCGCTCCAGCACGAGGGTATCGAATACCGCAGTGTGGCGGGGACGGGTGTCCTCGCCCGTATCGAGGGGACGAAAGCGTGCGTCGGCCGCGAGCGGGATGCGCTCGTGCTGCGGGCCGATATGGATGCGCTTCCTATTGCGGAGGCGACCGGACTCGAATTCGCTTCTGTCCATAAGGGGGTGATGCACGCCTGCGGCCATGACATGCATACGGCCATCCTGCTCGGGGCGTTGAAAATCCTCAACCGTCACCGCGACCTCTTCTGCGGAACGGTGTTCGGACTTTTCCAGCCGGGCGAGGAGCTGAACCCCGGCGGGGCTTCGCTGGTGATGCGGGAACGTCCGTTCGACGGATACCGCGTCGCGGCGTTCGTCGGACAGCACGTGGAACCCATGCTCAAGACGGGAACGTTCGGTTTCCGGCGGGGAAAATACATGGCCTCAAGCGACGAACTCCGTTTTCGTGTGAATGGTGTCGGTGGACATGCCGCTCTCCGGGAGCGGATAAAGGACCCGGTGCGGGCGGCGGCCGAACTCATCCGGCTGCTCTACGATATACCTGCCGCGAATCCTTCGCCGGAGCTTCCCACCATCGTTTCCATCGGTCGGGTGATGGCCGACGGGGCGACGAACGTCGTGCCCGACCGCACCTTTATGGAGGGAACGATGCGGACATTCGACGAGACGTGGCGCCGCCGTGTCAAAAAGATGGTACACGAGGCCGCTGCAGAGGTGGATGCCCGATTCGGCGTCTCCACCGAGGTGGATATCAACCACGGCTATCCGTGCGTTTACAACGATGAGGAGCTGACGCGGCGGGTGGAGAGCGCTACGGCGGGACTTTTCGGGGAGGATGCGGTGATATCCCTCGGTCTGCGCCCCACGGCGGAGGACTTCGGATACTACACGCTCGAATACCCTTCGGTCTACTACCGGCTTGGCGTGGGGGGCGACGGAGCGTATTTCGACAGCCGTTCGGCGGGCCGGATACACACGGGCACCTTCCGTCCCGACGAGAAGGCGCTCGGCTACGGTGTGGTGCAGTTCATCAATATCGTCTTTACCGTTCTTGGCTGACCATGCTCACCAAAGCACGCATAAGACAGGTCAGGTCGCTTTCGGACAAGGCGGCCCGCAGCGAGAACGGCCTCTTCGTGGCGGAGGGGCGGAAGATGGTCGGCGAGGCCCTGGCGGCCGGAGCCGACATAGAGCGTATTTACCTGACCGGCGAAGAGGGTGCCGGGGGGGTGGACGAGGCCGTGCGCCGCGGCATCGTCGAACGGGTGTCCGACAGCGAGATGGAGCGCATGAGCCATCTGAAAACCCCTGCGGACATGCTCGCCGTGATACGCATGCCCGCCGACGGCGGGGAGGCAGCCTTCCCGGCCGGAGAACTCTCCCTCTGCCTGGACGGGGTACAGGACCCCGGTAATCTGGGGACAATCATCCGGATAGCGGACTGGTTCGGGATTGGCAGGGTGTTTTGTTCGCCCGATTCGGCGGACTGCTACAATCCCAAGGCGGTGCAGGCCACGATGGGAGCCCTTTTCCGGGTATCGGTAGGGTACGGTCCTCTCGATTCGGCGCTGGCGGAGGCGGCCGTGCGCGGGGAGGCTGTTTACGGTACTTTTCTCGGAGGAGACGACCTTTACCGGGCGGAGCTCTCTGCCGGGGGCATCATCGTCATGGGAAGCGAAGGACGGGGTATCTCCCCGCAGGCCGCCGCGCTGGTGAACCGGAAACTCTTCATTCCGCCATTTCCGCCCGGGCGGCATGGCTCCGAATCGCTGAACGTAGCCGCCGCGACGGCTATCGTATGCGCCGAGTTCCGTAGGCGTATACGTGCGGCACGATGATACCTTCCGGTTCGATGTGCCGGGGAGGGAATGGAAACGGCTGCCGGGGATGTGCCTGAAAACGTACGCGGCTTGCTGTGTACGGTCGCTCCCGTATGTATTTCCCACCTGTTTGTCTTTCTTGTCGCATTTTCCCGTTTTTGCCGAACGTGCAAGACCATGCCGCTGTCGGACTTTTGTATGCGGGCGATGCGTCGGTTGCTTTCTTTCGTTCCGGAGTTCAGATTGCCCGTGTACCGTATTGCGTCATCGTATTTTATTCGTATCTTTGTTATTTCAAACGATGCTCCGCCGACAGGCGGAGGATTTTCGACAGGAAGATTCTTATGGCAGAAAACAGGATGATAAGGGTCGGCATCACGCAGGGAGACGTCAACGGCATCGGACCGGAGGTCATTATCAAAACCCTTGCGGACCCGCGGATGAGCGAACTGTTCGTCCCGGTGGTGTACGGCTCTTCCAAGGTGTTCTCATATTACCGGAAGGGATTGCCCGAAGGAGAGACCTTTTCGTTTCAGATAACGGGAAGCGCGCGTGAGGCGCGTCCCAAGCGGGTGAACCTGGTGGAGACCGGTACCGGCGAGGTGCGCATCGAACCGGGTACGGCCACGCGGGAGGGCGGTGCCGAAGCGGTGAACGCCTTGCGCCGGGCGGCCGACGACCTCGCTGCGGGCGACATCGACGTGGTGGTGACGGCTCCTATCAACAAGGAGAACGTGCAGGAGGCCGGTTTCGGATTTACCGGACACACGGAGTTTTTCGCGGACCGGTTCGGCGGCGAGCCCCTCATGGTCATGTGCAGCGAACGCATGAAAGTAGGTCTCGTGACGATACACGTTCCGCTCGCACAGGTGAGCGGAATGCTCTCGACGGAATTGATTGTGCGCCGGCTGGAGCAGTTGCGGCGTATGCTCGTGACCGATTTCAGGGTCGTGGAGCCGCGTATCGCTGTACTCGGGCTGAACCCCCATGCGGGCGACGGCGGAGTGATAGGCAGCGAAGAGGAGGAGATGGTGCGGCCGGCCGTTGCCGAAGCCGTGCGGCGCGGGATATTGGCTTTCGGACCCTTCGCGGCGGACGGTTTCTTTGCCTCGGGAAGTTATACTAAATACGATGCCGTGTTGGCGATGTATCATGACCAGGGGTTGATACCTTTCAAGTCGCTCAGCCGGAGCGGTGTCAATTTCACCGCGTCGCTGCCGGTGGTGCGTACGAGTCCCGACCACGGCGTGGCCTACGACATAGCGGGGAAAGGGGTGGCCGACGAGGGGTCCATGCGGGATGCCGTCTATGCGGCGATGGATATTTTCCGCAGCCGCCGCTGGTACGGAGAGATAAGTGCCAATCCGCTGAGGCATTACGAACGCGAGCGCGGTGCCGACGTCTCGGTGAAAGACCTCAAGCTGCCCGAGCAGCAGGACGACTGATGCGGTCGATACGATTTTAACAAGATATTGGAAATGGCGGCCGGGTTTGTAGCCGGTCGCATTATTGAAGAGAGAAATGAGCCAGAACAATGTCAAAATCACGTTCCCGGACGGAAGCGTCAGGGAGTATCCGCAGGGGGTGACGCCGTTCCAGATTGCGGAATCAATCAGCCAGAGGCTGGCACAGGAGGTGCTGTCGGCGACGGTGAACGGCAAGGTGGTGGACCTCGCCATGCCCGTCAATCAGGATGCTTCCGTGAAGCTCAACAAATGGGAAGACCCCGAAGGTAAGGCCACTTTCTGGCACACTTCGTCGCACCTGTTGGCCGAAGCGCTCGAAAGCCTCTATCCGGGCATCAAGTTCGGCATTGGGCCGAGCATCGAGAACGGTTTCTACTACGACGTGGATTCGCCCGTACCCATTACGGAGGCCGACCTGCCGAAAATCGAAAAGAAGATGGAGGAGCTTGCCCGTACCAAGGAGCCGCTCGTGCGCCGGGAGGTGAGCAAGGCGGAGGCCATGCGGATATTCACCGAGAAGGGAGACCAATACAAGACGGAACTCATCAGCGACCTGCAGGACGGTACCATCACGTTCTATACGAACGGCTGTTTCACCGACCTCTGCCGCGGCCCGCACCTTCCCAATACGGGGCTGATAAAGGCGATAAAGCTCACTTCCGTGGCCGGAGCTTATTGGCGCGGCAACGAAAAGAACAAGATGCTGACCCGTATCTACGGCATTACTTTCCCGAAGAAGTCGATGCTCGACGAGTACCTTGCCATGCTGGAGGAGGCCAAGAAACGCGACCACCGCAAATTAGGCAAGGAGTTGGAGCTCTTCATGTTCTCGCCGAGGGTGGGGCAGGGGCTTCCGATGTGGCTGCCCAAGGGGGCGGCACTGCGGGAGAGACTTCAGAATTTCCTGCAGAGCGTACAGAAGAGATACGGTTACGAGCAGGTCATCACGCCGCATATCGGCATGAAGGACCTCTACGTGACATCGGGACACTACGCCAAATACGGCAAGGATTCGTTCCAGCCCATCCGGACACCGGACGAGAACGAAGAGTTCCTGCTCAAGCCGATGAACTGCCCGCACCACTGCGAGATATACCGCCACAAGCCGCGTTCGTACCGCGACCTGCCGCTGCGTTTTGCGGAGTTCGGTACGGTGTACCGTTACGAACAGAGCGGCGAGCTGCACGGGCTGACGCGCGTGCGGGGCTTTACGCAGGACGACGCGCACCTCTTCGTGCGTCCCGACCAGTTGCTGGAGGAGTTCGAGAAGGTCATCGACATCGTGCTCTATATCTTCAAGACGCTCAAGTTCGAGGATTTCATCGCCCAGGTATCGCTGCGCGACCCGGAGAACAAGGAGAAATATATCGGCAGCGACGAGAATTGGGAGAAAGCCGAGCGGGCCATCATCGAGGCGGCCGAACACAAGGGGCTGAAGACCGTCGTGGAGCTCGGCGAAGCTGCATTCTACGGCCCGAAGCTCGACTTCATGGTGAAGGATGCCCTCGGCCGGAAGTGGCAGCTCGGTACGATACAGGTGGACTACAACCTGCCCGAACGTTTCGACCTGACCTACACCGGAGCCGACGACCTGCCCCACCGTCCCATCATGATACACCGGGCGCCGTTCGGTTCGATGGAGCGCTTCGTGGCCGTGCTGCTCGAACACACCGGCGGCAAGTTCCCGCTGTGGCTCACGCCCCAGCAGGTGGTGGTGCTGCCCATCAGCGAAAAATTCAACGATTACGCGCAGAGTGTTTTAAAATTCCTGAATAATTCCGATATTCGTGCCGAGGTAGACTGCCGCAACGAAAAGATTGGCAGAAAAATACGCGACAACGAGCTAAAGCGGATTCCTTTCCTGCTCATCGTGGGCGAAAAGGAGGAGGCCGACGGTACGGTTTCCGTCCGCATGCAGGGCGAAGGCGACAAGGGGACGATGAAGCTGGAAGAGTTCGCCGCCTATCTTGCCGACCTTGTCAAGAAAGAGGTGGAAGCGTAGATTGGAATGTGTTTTGCATGAATATTCCGATAGATAATTAGATGTTTTATTAATCGAGGAGGACAAAACTATAAACACCGTAAAGAAAACTTACCGTCCCAAACCGGCCCCGTCGGGAGCCGGCCAACAGCGCAGACCGTACCCCGGAAGGGTGGAGAAGGAGGCGCCCAATAGGATTAACGAGCGGATTACCGTCCCGCAGGTGCGGGTGGTGGGCGACGGCATCGAAGGCGGTTCGGCAGTGATGCCGACCAGCCAGGCGCTCCGGCTCGCCCGCGAACAGGAGCTCGACCTTATCGAAATCTCGCCCAAGGCGGAGCCGCCCGTGGTGCGTATCGCCGATTACCAGAAGTTCCTCTACCAGCAGAAGAGGAAGGCCAAGGAGCTGAAGGCGAAGACCGTGAAGGTGACGATAAAGGAGATACGTTTCGGTCCTCAGACCGACGACCACGACTATAACTTCAAGCTCCGCCACGCGCAGAACTTCATCGGCGAGGGGGCGAAAGTGAAGGCATACGTCTTTTTCAAGGGGCGTTCGATAGTCTTCAAGGAGCAGGGGGAGATACTGCTGCTCCGTTTCGCTACCGACCTCGAAGAGATAGCGAAAGTGGAAATGATGCCCAAACTGGAGGGAAAACGTATGACGATGATGCTCGCGCCGAAGCCCAAAAAATAGGCACGAAGCAGTACGGTTCCTCTTGCAGGAGGAAGATTAGATGAATTTGCCGGGCGGAACGCATTATGCGTTCCGCCCGGCGTCGTTTTCGGGAGGAGAGGCAGCGACCGGCCCGTTTCGGTACGCTGCCTCTCCTGCGTGTTTTTTGTCGTTTTCGGGGAAGCGATAGACGGGTTGCGGCGGTATTCGTTCGCAGTACACTGAATCGCGGTATCTGCAGGGCATGCGTCGGGGCGGATTTTCTGTTCTGTAGGAGACGAATCCCTATGTGGGTAGGAACGACGTATTGTTGGCATGTGTCCGGTTGCGGGGAAAGGGTCGGTATTCTGTTTTTTTTTGCTTGAAAGGGCCCTGAAACGCTTTTGTAGGGCCGATTATTGATTCTTCCTAATAGACGGATGATTTTTATAGGAAAAAAAGACGAGCTTCTCTTTTATTATTGTTGTATGAATATTATTATTGTATAACTAAAAATATAAATAGTTTTCTGTGACAAAATACTAAAAATGCGATAATGGATACGATGTATTGCTTTTTAATGCATGACGTCTAAACAAGGAATAGTATGTTCCTTTTATGAATCTAACTTTTTATTATTAACCCTTTAATGATTCCAAGCATGGAGTGGAAAAAACTATTGTATGGGTGCGTCGGTCTGTTTGCCGCATGTGCCCTGGCCGGATGCGGCAAACAGGAGGAAGAGAATCTGCAGTACCTGAACCTGAGCGACATCGCATGTACCTTTACCGGAGAGGATAATCTTCCCTTCAAGGTAACGGTCTATGCGTATGCCGACTGGACGGCGGAGTCGGACGCTTCGTGGGCGAAGGTCGGCGACAAAACGGCGGAATCTTTCACGATAACTGTCGATGACAACCCCGACAGTGCGGAACGGAGTGCCCGGATTTCGCTGACCGCGGGCGCTTTGTCCCGGGAGATAACGGTTTTCCAAATGGCTTCCGGCAAGGGATGCGTGCGTTTCCGTCGGCTGGACGATTTTCAGAACCTCGGTGCGATGTCGCCCAACGGACGTTACGTCGGAGGATACACCGCCGAAATACCTTCCGGCAACACCTGGTATTATACACCCGTGATAATCGACACGGAGACGGGGGAGCGGCAGGCGCTCGGCGGCCCGTATAAAGAGGCCGAGATTTGTTGGTTTCACGGTACTTTTGCAGTCTCCGACAACGGAGAGGTCTTTTATCAGGACTCGAATACTTCCGGGACGATGATATTCGATTTGACCGGCGGTCATTATGCTCCGGAGGCTCCGGGAGGGGTGTCGCGGGTTCCCTCCGTTCAGGCTACTTCGCTCGGCGGGAAATATTGGGTCGGCTATGTGCGTAATGACAGCGACAGGCTCTACCACCCCATTAAGTGGACCGACGGGGTTCCCGAGTGGCTGCCCATGCCGGAGAAGGATTTCCGGGGATACGATTTTACGACGGGGGTGATGGCCCGCGGAGTCTCGGCCGACGGCGGGGTGATTTACGGCACTACCTGGGAGCGGGACGACTCCGGGATGGTCTATTGGAAAGACGGCGAGGTCAAGTATGTCGGGCATGATGTCCATACGATAACGCCCTGCCAGTTGTACGATGCCAATTGGGAGCTGTTCGATTGGAATCTGGCCAACGGCGTGACCTGTACGGCGGAGCGGACGAACATCAGCCCCAGCGGAAAATGGATTGCGGGAGCGTATAAAACGGAGGAGGAGCGGAACCACCAGATTGTAGAGACGGGCGATTATCCGGCGTTCTACAATACCGAAACGGAGAAGACGACCATTTTCGAGGATTATAACGGATATTATGCGGCGACGGTGACGGACGACGGTCTGGGAGTCATCCAGTCGCGGTACGGTACGGAAGGGTATGTGGTCGATGTGGAGGCGAAGTGTGCCGTCGGTTCCGTGTCCCAGTGGGTTTATGACACCTACGGCATCGTGATTCCGGATGACTGCGGCATTATCGCTTTCTCGCCGGACCTTACGCATATTTGGGGAGTGGGCCAGCGTGGTTACGCTTTGGGCGGGGTCATTCCTTATGTATGGTATATCGCTCCTCCCCTCGGGGAGTAGTCCGGACGGAGGAACGGACGGAATTGCCGCCGGTCTCGTTCCCGGTGCCGGGAGGCAGCAGGAGTCCTGCGCGTTTCTCGGGCAGTTCGGCACGTATCCGATGGGGAATGCAGACCTGCGGTCTTTATGGACAGATAAAAAACAGACACGGATATGAAAAAGTATATTATTTATTCTTTGTTGATTGCGGCTGCTGCATGGGCAGGGAGCGCCTGCGAGCGGTCGGGAAACGAAACAACCGGTCAGGCGAAATCCCTCGATGTGGAGACGACCGAATTGACCTTTGATGCGAAAGGGGCGGCCCCGCGCGAGATAGCGGTGACGGCGGAGAACCTGACCTGGGAATTCCGGGTTGCGGAGAGTGCGGCGGAGTGGCTGCATGCCGAAAGGGACGGAGAGAAGCTCATCGTCCGGGTAGATGACAACTCTTCACCGACGGAACGTCGCGGAAGCGTGACGATTGCGCCTTCGGAGGCAGGCCCTGTCAAGAGCAGGACCGTTACGGTCGTTCAACTGGCTTCCGACGAGAAGTACAGCCTTTCGGTGAATCCGGAGAGACTCGATTTTGCGGGTACGGATGCCGAACCGCAGGTCGTGAAGGTCGTGACGGAAGGAACCGGACTGACCTGGCATAGCGAGGTGGAGGGCGATGCGAAAGAGTGGATTTCGGTGGAGGAAGGCGACGGGACGGTGACCGTCTCGGTGAAGGATACTTCGCTGGAGGGGCCGCGCAGCGGCAATATCCTCATTGTGCCCAGTTTGGATAATGTAGCGGAAAAGGTGATACGGGTGGAACAGGCCGGCTTGCCTCCTATGTTTGCCGTCGATACGGAGAGCATCGAATTCGATTACCGGGCGAAGAATTACAAGAACATCCGGGTGACGGCTGTCAATACGGAGTGGACTTTCCATGAGGCGAACGAGGCGGGCGATGCGACGGAAATCTCCTGGCTGAAGACCCATGAAGCGAGCGATGCGGTGCGTGTAGAGGCCGAAGTCAACGCTACGGAGGAGGAGCGCGTGGCCTATGTGGTGCTGACGCCTGCGGCCGAGGGGCTGGAACCGGTAAAGGTAGCCGTTCGGCAGACGGCGGCCGATGAGATTCTGAGTACCCTTACCGGCGACCTCGACCTGGGCGAGCTGGCGGGCGCGCGGGCCACGCTGATGCCCAAGCAGACATGGGACAAGGTATCTACCTTCAGCGAATGGAATCTCTATCTGTGGGAAGAAGGTGTGAGCTACAAGGCGAGTACCGGGGCTTTCGTGGGCACCGGAGCCCGGCTGGCCATCACGTTGGTTTCGGAGAGGATTAACTTCAACGACGATAACGCATATTATATACCCGACGGGACCTATACCGTGACCGCTCTCGCCGAAGGGGAGACGAGCGCGCCGGGACAGCTTCGCTATCCGGCGGTGAGCAATACGGGCCATCCGAAATTGCCTATCGGAGCATGGTACACGAAGCTGGAGAACGATGCCTATACGAAGGAGCAGGCTCCGCTAGTAACCGGTACCCTGACGGTGACGCGCAGCGGAGAGGAGTATACGTTCGTATTGGATTTCGAGGACGATTTGGGGTATGCCGTGGCCGGAAGTTATACCGGTGCCATGGAACTCAGTGTAGTCGGTACGGCCCGTCCGGAACCTACCGTCGAATGACGTCCCGTTCGTTATGTCCGGTACCGGCTCGAAAGGACAGCCGAAATGGAGAGGTGTCCGGGCTGCAGGGAAAACGCATGACGATGATGCTCGCGCCGAAACCCAAAAAGTGACGGGATGATATAACGGAGAGTGCCCGCATGCCGTGCGGCCGGGCAGTAACAAAGGGAACGGGAGGCAAATTTTGCCTCCCGTTCCCTTTGTTACTGCCCGGCGATTGTTGCTTGCCACTATCGTTTGATTATCATATGATTAATGAGCGTAATGTCGTTCTGTTTATTCTGTCTTATCAATAATAATGATGATATAAGAAAATAAAATGGCCGAAATATTTGTTGGTTTGGATTTATATGCCTAATATTGTAAACAACAAAATGTGCGTTTGTAGACATCGATTGTGTGTATTATGGTATTGAAGTTCGATTTTGGCTCGTATGTTATATTTGATTTAACGGCGGCGGGAGCTTGTCCGGAACAGCACGGCGGCAGCGGAAGACCGGCCGCATCGGCAGGGAGAGCGTAAGCGGCGGCGCATCGGCCGAGCGTGTCGGGTATCCGTCCGGGGGTTCCGGAATGCGGAGGGGAAAACGGAAGAAATCCGTATGCGGCCGGTTGCATCGTTTTGTATGTATATATCATTAACTTAATTATTAATCAAAAGGTCATTATGAATCTAAAGAGACGTTTCAGCATGTTGCCGGCCGCGTGCCTGGCCGGCCTGCTCTTCGTGGGGTGTACGACGACGGAGAACACGGAGACGCACTATGTCAAACTCAGCGAGGTGGCATGCACCTTCCTCGCCGACGGTCAGCCGAAGGTCATCACGGTCGAGGCCAATCCGGGGTACGAGGTCTCCTCGTCGGCTTCGTGGCTGAAGGTCGGCGACGAGGGGGCGGAATCGTTCACCCTGACGGCGGATTTCAACGACAGCGGTTCCGAGCGCATGGCGGAGGTGACCGTTACGGCCGGCGAGGCTTCCGTGGTCATCAACGTGAACCAGCTCCCGGACGACAGCGAGATGGCGCACTACCGCCTGCTCAACAAGTTCAACTACGGTGCGGTCGTATCGCCCAACGGCAAATACGCGGGCGGTTCGTATCAGACTCAGAACAGCGACGGCAGCTACAACTACCATGTCGTCATCATCGACCTCGCAACCGAGGAGTGGCACGAGGTGGGCGAGTTCCACAGCAACCTGTACAAGCCGACCATGCCGCAGTGCATTACCGACGACGGTACCCTGTTCTTTATGGATTATGAATCGTACGGTTCGTTGGTATCCACCCTTAGCGGCGACAATTACCTGCTGGAAAAGGCGAATCCCGATTGGATAGGACAGTCGAACGTGGAGGCGACCACTGCCGACGGAACGGTATGGGTAGGTTATCAGCAGCACCAAACGAACGATGACGGTCCCGGCCATGAGCATTATATGCCCATCAAATGGACGAACGGGGAGCCGGAAGTGCTGCCGGTTCCGGAGCTGAATTACCGGAACGAAGAGTGGGGCAGCAAGAGCGTGATGGCCCGCGGCATCTCCTACGACGGAAGCGTCATCTACGGCAGCGGCTGGGAGAACTGGGATATGGGCCTGGTCTATTGGAAGGACGGCGAGGTGCACTGGGCCGGCGAGGACATCCGGGAGTTCGAGCAGGTGACGCTCATCCGGTACGAGGATGGTGCAGAGATACCCTTTACACTGACCAAGGGCCTGATGATATCGGCCGAGCGTACCAATATCAGCCCCAACGGCAAGTGGATAGGGGCGGCTTATGCGGTCGATACGGCTACCGAGGGGATGCACGACGTGATTACCTCCAAATGCCCCGCCTTCTTCAACACCGAAACGGGAAAGACCTATATTTTCGACGAATACGGCGGAAGTGCCCGTGCGGCGACCGACGACGGCATCGGCTTCATCGTGAACAGCGGCGGCGGTTCGGGCTATGTGGTGGACATCGAGAGCGGAACGCAGCTCGGAACCACGGAGCAGTGGATATACGAAAACTACGGCATCACGGTTCCTTCCGGCTATATACAGCGTCTGTGCCCCAACGGGGTGGCGCTCGGGTATTCCGTGATGAACGTGGGGCCGGGCATGCTCTCCGTGGCATGGTACGTCCGGCCGACGGAGATGTGATGCCGGGTGTCGGCGAAGAGGGCAGGAAGGCGGCCGGGCTGTAGCAGGCCCGGGCCCTGCCCGCCGGGGAGAAGCGACGGCGGTGCCGTGCTCCTGCCGGCAGGATGCAAGATGCGGAACGGAAAAGGCCGGAGTGTCCGAGGTTAATGACTTTGCAGTTTTTTCATAGGTTATTACAGTTATTTCATAGGTTTTGTACAGGTTAAGTGTATAGGACATGTCAGGTCGGCGGACACTCCACTTTTCTGTCCGGCAGCAGCGAACGGGGCAGCCGCGGAGGCCGAAGCCGCGGAGTGCCGGAAAGTCAATCGGCAAAATGAAAATCGGTTAATCGAACAGAATATTATGAGAACACATGTATTGATAGGAGCTTTGGCTGCCTTTCTGATGGTCTCCTGCGAGGGGAAGAGCGGAACGGAGCAGCCGTCGTTGGAGGTCTCTCCCGAGACCATGACATTCGGGGCGGAAAGCGGGACGCAGCGGGCGACCGTGACCGCACAGGGCGTGGAGTGGACCCACGAAGTGGCCGCAGAGGCGGCGGAGTGGCTCTCCGCCGAGCGGAGCGACGACAAGACACTGACGGTGACGGTGGCGGAGAATGCCGCTCCGGAGCAGCGGAGCGGCCGGATAACGGTTTCGGCCGAGGGGAGCGGCACGGCGCCGTGCGTGATAACCGTGACGCAGCAGGCGGCGGAAATCACCTACGGACTCACCGTCGAACCTGCGAGCCTCGATTTCGTCGGGACGGATGCACCGTCGCAGCAGGTGACGGTCACCACCGAGGGCGAGGGGCTGACCTGGACGGCCGAACCCGAGGAGGCTATTGCCGAGTGGGTGACGCTGGCCGTCGAGGGAAACGAGATAACGGTCTCCGTGGCCGACAACCTGCTGACTACTCCGCGGGCCGGCCTCATCACGGTGACGCCGAGCGTCGAATCGGCAGGTGCCAAGGCGATACGCGTCACGCAGGCGGGCTGCGACCCCGAGTTCAGCGCGACGCCCCTGGAGCTCACCTTCCCGTGCCTGGATGTCAGCAGCGAGTGGTCCGAACCCCAGTCCGTGGAGGTGGTTGCCCTGGGCGTCGAATTCCATGTGATGACCTCTCTTAAAGACGAAGAAGACAGATGGGCGGAAGCTACAATCAATGTGAAGGACGGCAGGGGAACCGTAGAGGTACAGGTGACACGTAACACTGCTCCGGAAAAGCGCACGGCCTTCGTCTACCTCGTGCCGAACGACGAAACCCTCGGTTTCGAGCAAATCGAAATCAAGGTGACGCAGGAGGCGGCTCCCGAATACCGGAGTAACCTGACGGAGAATGTCGTACTGGATGCGACGCACGCCTACTGTTATGTCAAGCCTGCGAGGCCGAGTTTGTCAGGAGGTACCTATTGGCAGATAGAACTTCTCGGTTCGGATGTCCAGAACGAGGCCGGCATCAACTCCGGTACGGGCGACCGGCTTTACCTGATGTTGGTATCGACACTGATAGAGCCGAACGACGACAACGAGTATTATCTGCCGGAGGGTACCTATACTGTTGGAACGCCTGAAGAGGCGGATGCCATAGAGCCGTGGGGAATCGTGTACCCGTATAACCTGAAGGATTCGGCCAGGTATCCGTCGGGGGCTACCTTTACGCGGCTGGAGAACGATGTCTGGACGGTGAAGGCGCCTCTGGTGGAGGGAACGATGGAGGTATCGCGGTCGGGCGACATCTACATGCTGAAGCTCGCCTTCAAGGACGACCAGGGATACTCCGTGACGGGTACCTATGAGGGGCGGCTGGATGAGAACAGGCTCGTAGATTAACTGAATGCCCGGAACCGTGCAGACGGTTTCCGACAGATAATAGATAGTAGTTTGTAGTTTAAGTTGCATGTCCCGCCTGGGAAGGCGGGGCATGTTTTTTCATGTTGTTTCGTTTCATGCCGTGCTGTTTCGTTTTGTTTCGTGCCGGGCCATGCCGTATCTATCATGTCGTGGCGAGCGGTGTCGTGTCGCGTTGTGTCTTTTGTTTCGTGCTGCGCGGTCGGCAGCGTGCGGGGCTGTGCAGGCTCCGTGCGGGAGCGGACGGTTCTCGCGCAGACTGTGCGGGTGCCGGATGGAAAGCGGGCAGGCGGACAAGATTCCCTGCGGGGAGTACGGGTGCTGCGCGGCGGTTCGGATTGTGAGGGCCTGTCCGGATGGCGCGGATGCTGCACGGAAAGGGGCCGGGCGGTGCTGCCGATGGTGCGGTTTTGCACGGGATGGCGGGCCCGTCCGGAGGGGGAATGATTCCGTACAGGGCGTGCGGAGGGGCCGAGACTGCGAATATCGGTTATATTCATTATCTTTGCCGCGGTCTGCCGCAGGGAAGTGTATGGCGGCGGCGTTTCGTAAAGATTTCGGGCCATGAAGATAAGCGGATTCACATTCATAAAAAATGCGGTGGCTTACGACTTTCCGGTGGTGGAGAGTGTGCGGTCGGTATTGCCCGTGGTGGACGAATTCATCATCGTCGCGGGCGACAGCAGCGACGGAACGGACGAATTGCTGAAAGCCTTCGACGGGGAACCCAAAGTGCGAATCATCCGTACCGTGTGGGATACGCAGACCTACGACCGCGGCGGAATGATATACGCCCAGCAGACCGACGTGGGACTGCGGGCCTGTACGGGCGACTGGTGTCTTTACATCCAGTCGGACGAAATCATGCACCACGATGCGCTGCCCGTCATACGGGAGGCGTGCGCGAAGTACCTCGACGACCGGCGCGTGGAGGGGTTTCTGCTCAAATACGTACATCTTTACGGCGATTATCGTCATTATATCGACTCGCTGCACTTCGCCTATCCGCGCGAGATACGCATCGTGCGCAACCGGCCCGATATCCATTCGTGGCGCGACGCGCAGTCGTTCCGCGTGATACCCGATTTCAACGGCGTGGATTACGATGTGGAGGAGGGAACGCGCAAGCTGCGGTGCATCCTGCTCGACGCACTCATCTTTCACTACGGGTGGTCGCGCGACCCGCGGTGCATGGTGCGCAAGGCCAACCACCACAATGCGCTCTACTCGAAAGATTACAAGCCGGTCGAAGGCGTTGATTATTACGACTACGGCAACCTCGGCATGATGCCGCTCTACGAGGGGACGTTCCCGGAGGCGGCCGCGGAGCGGATGGCGGCCTACGACTGGGCGGATTTCGTTCGGTACGACGGCCCGCGCCCCAATATCGGGAAGCGGTATGGGGTCAAGTACCGGGTGGTGGATTTCATCGAAAAACATATCCTGCGGGACGGCAGGCGCATCGGCGGGTTCAAGAACTACAAGCTGCTGAAGCCCTGAGCCGATATCGGCGGAAAGTGATGGTGGGCTGCGCAGGAGCGGCCGGAATGAAGAAGGGGGCAGTGCTGTTTTTCCACAGTGCCGCCCCCTTCTGTTTCAGTGCCGTCACTGTTCCTGTGCGGCCACTTCGCCCGAATATTGGAATGCCCGCAGGTTGAACAAGGGCATTACGGCATAGACATGGTCGAACAGGTCGGACTGCACGTTCTCGTAATCTATCCAGCGCTGTTTGGCGGAGAAGCAGTAGATTTCCAGCGGCAGGCCGGTGGGACCCGGCTGGAGCTGCCGTACCATGTGCGTCATGTCCTGGTTGATGTCGGGATTGCTCTCTATCCACTGTTCCATGTACTCGCGGAAGGTGCCTATGTTGGTCAGGCGCCTTTCGTCGAGGTCGCTCGCACGGTTGGCATTGTATTCCGCCAGTTCGGCCAGTTTCTTCTCCATATAGCGGCGGAGCAACTGCGACGAACCGAGCGTGGCGAGTTCGGCATCGGACAGATAGTGTATCGAGGAGACGTCGATATTGACCGACCGTTTGATGCGCCGGCCGCCGGATTCCTCCATGCCGCGCCAGTTGGTGAAGGATTCGGATACGAGTTTGTGGGTGGGAACGGTGGTGATGGTCTTGTCCCAGTTCTGTACCTTGACGGTGGTGAGACCTATCTCCGTCACCTCGCCGTCCACTCCGCGGCTCGGCATCACTATCCAGTCGCCGAGCCTTACCATGTTGTTCGAACTGAGCTGGATGCCCGCCACGAAACCGAGGATGGTGTCCTGAAAGACGAGCATCAGGACGGCGGCGAAAGCCGTGAGACCGCCGAGCAGGACGGCCAGGCTTTCACGCGTAAAGATGCTGATGATGATGAGCGCCACGGCGCACCAGATGACGACCGTAATGACCTGCGTGATTATCTTGACGGGTTTGTCCCGGACGCTGGCCATCTTCTCGTACACCCGGTTGATGCCGCTCATGAAGGCCGATACGAGCAGGGCGATGGCGACGACTATCCAGATGTCGAGTATCCGGTTGATGGTCGCCATGTGTTCCCACTTTATCGGCGAGAGGCCGGTGCGGAGTACGATGGGCATAATCAGCAGGGCCAGGCGGTTGAAGAAGCGCTGGTCGAGCAGCCATTCGCTCCAGTGCTGCCGGGTGGCACCCGCTATCTTTTTGATGAGTTTCGGGAGAAACTTCTTCGCTACCACGTATGCCAGCCAGCCGATAAGGCTCACCACCAGCATGGTGAACAGTACGTTGATGACCTCTATGAGCCTTTCGTTCTGTATGCCGAAACGTTCGAGTATGCCGCTTATGTTCATGAGCTTGTCCGTTAAACGTCGATGTTGTCCTACAAATATACTTCTTCCGTCCGTTCTTTCCAAAAGCACATTCGTTATCTTTGTGTCTCGAAACGTGACGTATGGAAAAGATAGAGAACGTGGTTTTCGACCTCGGCGGAGTCGTGATAGGACGCGACTACGACCGTTACGGCGCCGAAATAGCCGAATTTTCGTTTCTGCAGGGCGACCGGCCTTTTCCCGAGTGGTGGAAGCGCTACGACCTCGGTACCGCATCCCGGAGCGAAGTCGTGGAGGCGGTCTCTGCCGAGTGCGGACTCGGCCCGGAGCAGGCTGCCGCCAAACTGGACAGGCTCATGTACCTGTTCAACGAATTCGGCGACACGGCAGAGCTGATAAAGGAGCTGTCGGCAAAGGGATACGGACTCTATGTGCTCTCCAATATGCCGGCCGAGTTCTACGACCATGTCAGCCGATTCGAGGTCTTCCGCTACTTCGACGGACAGGTTGTTTCGAGCCGGGAGGGGCTGGCCAAGCCCGACCCGCGCATGTTCGGCCTGCTTACCGAGCGGTACGGTCTCCGGCCCGAACGGACGCTTTTCGTGGATGACAAGCCGTCCAATACTTCGGTAGCCGCCCGGCTCGGATTTGCTGTCCATACTTTCGTGCCGGGACGCGAAAGCTGTCTGCGCATCCGGGAACTCGTCGGGGAGGGATACGAACGATGACGGCGGCGGAAGAACTTCTTGCGTGGCTCGAAGAGAACCGAAACGAGAAGAATATCGAGGGGATGGCGCGTTTCGGTATCCGTACCGACCGGGCCGTCGGGGTGCCGCTGCCGCTTCTGCGTGCTGCGGCGAAACCCTATCGGCGCAGGCACGAGACGGCCATGGCGCTTTGGGAGTCGGGAGTGCACGAGGCCCGGATATTGGCCAGCCTGATTGCCGACCCGGCGCGTTTCGGGCCGGAGGATATGGATGCCTGGAGTGCGGAGTTCGACTCGTGGGACCTGTGCGACCAGTGTTGCTCCAATCTGTTCCGGCACCTGCCTTATGTGCAGGGCAAGGTGACCGAATATGTGGCCGACGGGAGGGAGTTCGTGCGCAGAACGGGGTTCGTATTGATGGCGGTACTCGCCGTCCATGACAAGGAGGCCTCGGACGAACGTTTTCTGGAGTGGCTGAAGGTGGTGGAGGCCTACGCATGGGACGGGCGCAACTTCGTGAAAAAGGCGGTGAATTGGGCCCTGAGACAGATAGGGAAACGCAACGAAAGGCTCCGCCTCGCAGCGGTGGAGGTGGCCGGACGGCTTGCCGCGGCAGACGATGCGGCGGCGCGGTGGGTGGGGCGCGACGCCCTGCGGGAACTCACCGCACGGCGGACATTGGATTTCATGGCTGCCCATCGGCGATAAATACCGGGCGAGCCGTCGGGAAGCGGTTTTGCAGAGGCGGCACTGCAGCCGATTCCGTTCCGGAGGCGGACATTCAGACCGTCAGAACCAGTAGGTGTAGGTGAGGCTGTAAGCGCGGGAAGTCTGTCTGGTAACCGTATCGCCCGTGAAGTTTTCCCATGTATGGAGCATGCCCCGGTTCCATGTATCCGTAAAATTCTGGATGAACTGGAATGTGAAGTGACCGTATCCGATGCCGAGTATGAGCCCGAACGAAACCCGGTTGAACGAATCGCCGGCTCGGCGCGGCGTCCATTCCCCGTAATCGGCATCCGCCGTTACATTTATCCTGCCGCCTGCCAGAATGCCTGTCAGTACCCCGGCCTGCAGGAAGACGGGAATGTAGGCGTCGCTTTCGAAAAAGGTGATGAGAACCGGAATCTCCACCATGTAGCGCTCCGTTTTCATCCTTATTCCGCTGTCTCTGTATCCGAAACCCCACCACGAGAAGTTGACTCCCGTATCGAAAGACCACACCTCCCCGAAAGGATACGATGCTACGAATCCGGCCGTTGCGCCGGGGTGACTCCGGATGTAGTCCCTGCCGTTGTGTTCGATGCCGTCCGTAATGACCAGCCAGTCGGCGGCCGAATGGAAATAGCCTGCGGTGATTCCGAACTGCCATCGGCTGCCTCCGTTCTCCGGAGGCGGGGGAGGGAGAGTGGCCGGTTCTGCGGAGTCGGCAGGCAGGGGAACGGAGACGGCGGCAGGAGGCTCCGCCTCCGGAAGCTCTTCGAGTATGAGCTCCGGTTCCTGTGTCTTTGCGCCCGGACAGGCCAGCAAGAGGGCCGCGATTGCGGCGAGGGTTCTTTTCATGTTCGGGTTGTCGTGCGTCCGTCGGCCCCGGACGTCGGGTTTTCTGTTGCGTATGGCTTCTAAAAGAAGAAGTTGAACGACATGGTGACGGTATGTCTGTTCAGAATGCCGTCGGTGATGTCGCCTATCGGCTTATAGGTCACCTCGCCCACCATGCCTTGCGGCAGGCGTGCGGGGCCGTTGTAGTAGTAGAGCCCGTAAGGTGCCACTTTGTATCTGCTGTACACGTAGGCGATGTCCAACGTGGTGGCCCGGCCCAGCCAAATGCCGACGCCGGCCGATATGTGGTTGGATGATGTAGTGAAGATGTTTTTGAATATCAGGTCATTCCCTGCCTCGTCCTTCTCCTTTATCGGGGAACCGTAATAGGCGTAGCCGGCCCGCAGGGCGAAACCGGGAATGGGTTTTACCTCAACACCCACACGGAAATTGTCGGCGGCCCGGTAGTCGTTGCCTATGGCAGTGCGGAAACTCTCCTGGACGTCGTAGGTCTCGCTCATGTAGCGCATCTTGTTGTACCATACCCGTTCGTAGTCGAACGACAGGGCGAAGTAGTCGCCGAGCGTGAAAGCGATACCCGTGAGAAGCCGCGAGGGGGTATTGAATGCGTAGTCGTAACCGACGGTGGACGACGTATAGTGTTTGCTGTTGGGGTCGCCGTAGCGCGAAGTTCCCATGCTCCCGTAATACTCTTTGCGTACCGAGGAGTAGGAGGGACTGTGGTAGGCGATGCCTATGCGCAGTTGAGGAATGGGGCGGACGATGGCGCCTATCTTGAAATTGAAGGCTGAACCCTGGGCCAGCAGATACTGGTTGTAGTTCATCTGCCTGAGGTACTGCTGTGCCGTGCCCGAGTAGTTGCCTTCGTAGTCTTCGGAGTAGTAGAGCGACAGCCGCTGGTAGATGTCCCGAAAGCCGAAATCGAATCCGAGATAGAGGATGTTGTTGATGTTGAAGCCGCCGGCTATGTTGTACTCGCCCACCGAACCCCGGCTGTCATAGCGCAGCGAAGGAGTGATGTTGCTGTTTTCGGGCAGGCCGTTCAGACCGTACATGTTGTCGCCGCCCAAACCGGGGAATAGGCCCGACTGATAGCCCAGTACAGCTCCCCATTCGTCGATGTAGATGTTGCCGTTGTTGAATGGGTCGCTGTTGAGGTCTTTCTCCGAAAGACCGTTCCACGTACCCGTGTTGAAGAAGTCGTAGAGACCGTTGAGCTGGAGCTGGAAGATGTTCAGCAGAGAGCCTCCCGCCGCTGCCGGCAGCCGGACGCTGCCGCGGTAGTTGAAATCTTCCATCTTGTTGTATGACAGACCGAGATTGAAGCTGACGAGGCCGTTGCTCCGCTGACTCAGTTGCAGTACCGTTCCGATGTTGTTGAAGCTGAAACGCGAGGCGTTGTTGTCGTGCGCCGTCGCGTATGCGTTCCGGTTGCCCGTGAAGGTCATGGCGGGAGAGAGTCCCCATACCGAATTGCGGTACATGCCCAGACCGGCCGGGTTGATGCCCATCGAGGCCATGTCGCCCCCGAGTGCCGTGAAAGCTCCGCCCATGGCGGCGACGCGGCCGGTGGTGAACGAATAGTTGTTTTGCGAATATTTCATCATGTCCACCGGGGTGAACTGGCTGGCCGTGACAAGCAACCCGTCCAGCTGGGCATTCTGCGCACCGGCGGAAACCGCTGTGAGGAGTGCGGCCAGTGCCGGCACCATGCGTCTGAAACTCTTCATAATTCCTTATGTTATGGTTTTGTCCGGCGGAAGGGTCTCCCTTCCGCCGGATGTCTGTTAATCTTTCGCTTATCCGTTATCTCCTTCCTGACGATGAACGTGAGGAGGATGAGCTCGATGCACGCCCTGCGGAGCCTGAACTGAAACTACCGGAGGAGCGTCCTGCCGAACTCGGACTGAAACTGCTTCTGGAAGAACTGCTCGAAGAGGACCTTCCTGAACTGAAACTACCGGACGACCGTCCCGTCGAACTGCTGCCTGTGCTGAAACTGCCTCTCGAAAAGGAGCTTCCGGATGAATAAGACGAGCGGCCGGAAGTGCTGTAACTGCTGCGGGAAGAGCTGCTCGATATACCGGTACTGCGGTTTCCGGAAGATATGCCGGGGGTTCGGTAGCTGTTACCCGTCGAACGTCTTGTGCTCGTATTGAGGTTGCCTCTGGACGAACTGCCGGACGACCCGCGCACGGAAGTGGCGGAGCTGCCGCGCGAGGAGGAGCTCGACGAGCCCCTTACGCTCGTACCTGTTGCGCTGCCTCTGGACGAACTGCTGGACGACCCGCGCACGGAGGTGGCGGAGCTGCCGCGCGAGGAAGAGCTCGACGAGCCCCTTACGGAACCGGAGGAGGCACTGCCCCTCGATGCGGACGAACCGGAACGTACGCTGCTGCTCGATGATGAGCCGCGGGATGCGGATGATGAGTACCGCGATGCGTTCGGGCTGTAACCGTACCGGCTGCCGGGATTCGAATTGGGTCTGTAAGAGTAGTTGGGATTCCCGTGATGCCAATGGTCATGCCATCCCGGATGCCACCAACCCGGATACCATCCCCAGTTCGGGCCCCATCCCCAACTCCATCCCCAGTTGAAGCCCCAGCTCCATCCCCAATAGGGCGAGTAGTAACTTCCGAAATAGAAACCGGGATTCCAATAGTAGGGGCTGCTCCAGTAACTCCACGGCGTGAGATAGACGGGATTGACGATGACATTCCCTCCCACGATGGAGATGTCGTAGAACCCCGGGCCGTAGACGCCGTCCACGAAGAAAGCCGTGTCGTAGTAATAGTCGTAATAACTGGACGGACGGACATAGTACGGGTCTTCGAACATGCTCAGCCGCCGCAAGTAGGCACTTTCGTATCCGTCGCGGTAACCGTCTATGTAGCTGTCCGAATAACCGTCGTCTATTCCCTCCAATATGATGCCGTCCTCGGCGTCGGCCTGTGCCAGCATGGCTTCGATGCCCGCACGGCGGGCTTCCGCTTCGGCCCGTTCTATTTCCGCCTGCCTGCGTTCGGCCTGCGCTATGGCCTGCCTGTCATGCGTCCCGTACATGTTGTCGTAATACGGGGAGGCGGATGCGGCATAGCGGGAAGCGGTACATCCGGCGGTCAGCACGGCGGCGAGTCCAGCCAGCGCCGCTCCCAAATATTTAATCATCTTTCTCATAGCTGTAAGCGTTATGTTATGGTTCCCTCTTTCGTTATGATAACGCAGGAATCCGTTTTCTGTTTTGTAACCCGCACCGCGGAATGTATATATATAAGACGCTGCGGTTCCCTTTTTTGTTGCATCATAATTTGTGCCACCTCCGCCGGTGTCGCTTATCCAAAGCTACGAAAAATATTCCGCCGGGCGGAGCTCCGGCGGACGAGCCGGAAAAAATGGGGGGTGAAGTGCGGCCCGGGCCGGTTTTTGTCCCGTACGGGCTAAAATTTATGTTGTTTAAACGGATTTAAACGGATTCTGAGTACCTTTGTCACTTGCAAAGATAAATATTTCTTACAACATACGATTATGGCAAAAGAGTTAAAGGAGTTGACCAGCCGTGCCGAGAATTATTCGCAATGGTACAACGACCTCGTGGTGAAGGCGGGTCTTGCCGAAAGTTCGGCTGTTCGCGGATGCATGGTGATAAAGCCATACGGATATGCCATCTGGGAGAAGATGCACAGGGCTTTGGACGACATGTTCAAGGAGACGGGCCATGTCAATGCCTATTTCCCGCTTTTCATACCCAAGTCGTTTTTCAGCCGTGAGGCCGACCATGTGGAGGGTTTCGCCAAGGAGTGCGCCGTGGTGACGCACTACCGCCTGATGAACAATCCCGACGGGGAGGGTGTCGTCGTGGACCCGGATGCGAAACTCGAAGAGGAGCTTATCGTGCGTCCGACCTCCGAAACCATCATCTGGAATACGTACAAGAACTGGATACAGTCTTACCGTGACCTGCCTATCCTTATCAACCAGTGGGCCAATGTAGTGCGTTGGGAGATGCGTACCCGGCTCTTTCTCCGTACAGCCGAATTCCTCTGGCAGGAGGGGCATACGGCGCATGAAACCAAGGAACAGGCGCTGGAAGAGGCAGACAAAATGATAAACGTCTATGCCCGTTTCGCGCAGAACTGGATGGCGCTGCCGGTTATCATGGGGCGCAAGACGGCCAACGAACGTTTTGCCGGTGCGGAGGAGACTTTCACCATCGAGGCGCTCATGCAGGACGGTAAGGCGCTTCAGAGCGGTACGTCGCACTTCCTGGGACAGAACTTCGCCAAGGCGTTCGACGTGCAGTTCGCCGGTCGGGACGGCAAGCTCGATTACGTATGGGCGACCTCGTGGGGAGTTTCGACGAGGCTGATGGGGGCGCTCATCATGGCGCATTCGGACGACAACGGGTTGGTGCTGCCGCCCCGGCTCGCACCCACGCAGGTGGTGATGATACCTATTTATAAAGGCGAGGAGGAGCTTCGCCGCATGGTGGGCGAGATGGAGACCGTCGCCGCGAAGCTGAAGGCCAAAGGCATTACCGTCAAGATAGACGACCGCGACAACGTCCGTTCCGGATTCAAGTTCGCCGAGTACGAACTGAAGGGATTCCCGGTGCGCATCGTGATAGGGCCGCGCGACCTGGCCGCCGGAACGGCGGAGGTGATGCGCCGCGATACGCTCGAAAAGGAGACGGTACCGATAGCGGGTATCGAGGATTACGTGAACAGGCTGTTGGCCGAGATACAGGACAATATTTACCAGAAGGCGCTTAAATTCCGCGATTCCATGATTACCAAGGTGGATACCTTCGAGGAGTTTACCCGCGTGCTGGACGAGAAGGGCGGATTCGTGCTCGCGCCGTGGGACGGTACGACCGAAACGGAAATCCGCATCAAGGAGCTCACGAAAGCGACGATACGCTGCATCCCGTTCGATTCGATGGAAGAGGGAGGCGTGGATATGCTGACGGGCAAACCTTCGCAGCGGAGGGTGCTTTTCGCAAGGAGCTATTGATATCGCCTCGGCTCGCTTTGTCGAGGCGCAAGAGCGGTTTTCGGAGGGGTCGGCTTTGCAAAGCCGACCCCTCCGCTGTCTGATGCTTCGGGGGGAAGAGGCTGCCTGCCGGGTACCGGTTCCGTTCGCGGCGCAAAAAAAGCCCCGGCCCGTCCTGTGGGCGGACGGTACCGGGGCAAGGAACCCGGTTGCACGGAAACGTTTCAGAGCTTCGTGCGTTTGAGGGTATAGTTGAGTTTGGAATCGGCTCGTTTGAGGTCTTTGCCGACCATCGTCAGGCTGCCGTCTTTCTCCTTCAGGAAATAGTGGACGGTACTGTCGTCGGAGGGGGTGAGCTCCAGGTATTCCGTCCCTTTATTCGGACCCTCGCCCTGGAGAGTGACGAAACGCCCCGTTTCGGTAAATATCGCATCCCGGCCGTTTTCTCCTTCGATATAGGTCGTTACGAGCGCATAGACACCCCGCGTGACACCCTCCTGCCGGACGATGGTAAGGTCGTAGTCGATGCCGGGACCGTCGGCGGCCGGCAACATGCCCGTGTAGCGTTCATTGATGACCGCACCGGCTTTCGGGTCTTTTACCAGCGAATCCGCAATTTTTATCCGCGTGGCTTCGAGGTTGTGGTCGCCCTCGACGGTGGTGAGCTCTATCGTCTCCTTATAGACGCTCTCCTTCTGCGCCTTTTTGTTCCTGTTTCCGCAGGAGCACAGCAGCGCGCCGCACAGGGCGGCGATGACAATGAGTCTGGTTTTCATAATCATGTATTTTTGGTTTGTATTAATCGGCGGACGCACCGCACGTTTCGGGTACACCCGTTTCCTGTTTCGTGTCAAATTCCGTGCCTTTCCGCCGCTGCGCCAGTTCGTTGATGAAGTCGCTCAGGACGTTCATGTAGTTGATGAATGCCTCGTAGCTCGACGGATAAGGGTTTTCGCCGGTCTGCTGGCCGTCGTCCGTGAACCATTTGGTGGCCATCCAATAAAAGTTGTCGGCCGTCTGCAAGAAATTCCAGACGTGGTTGAAATCGGGGTCGCCGAGCTGCCGGACGTTTCCGGCCTGGGCATAGAGTTTGCCGAAGGCTTCCTGCTGGAGTTCGTTGCCAAGCCAGGCAGATAGGTCGCGTTCTTCGTCGGCCCACGTCACTTCGTGGTTCGCGTAGAGTACCCCGACGGGCTGGTGACGTGCGGCGCTCTCCGATACGGTAGCGAATTCGAAACGGTCCGAGGCGGCTGCCCCTTCGGCGAAGGCGCGGAGGAAATCGAATATTCCCGTGTCGGCCCGCTGCCACGAGCCGAATGCTTCGTAATCCGTACAGAGATTGACCACCTCGCCCCGGTCACCCGCTATCCATTCGAGGAACTTGTCGGCCGTCAGCGGCCATTCCGACCACCTGCGGTCGGAGAAGCGGAACGCCAAATCGTCGCTCAGGCGGTAGTTGCGCAGCAACAGACGCAGTTTCTGGTTCGTGGCACCCGCATAGACGTAGTTGGGACTTTTCCAACCGAGCAGGTGCTTGGCGCCTTCGGCCAGCATGGTCTTGTAGCCGAGCGAAGCGACCGTCTCGCCTATCGAATCGGAGTAGAGCATCGCGGTGTTGAAGAAGGCGTCCGGCGTCTGGCCGAACTCCTCCCGTATCATCTCCGCATGGCGCTGCACTTCGGCGGTGAACTCCTCTCGGCCCGCCAGAGCGGCGAGCGAATAGGAGTAGGTGCCGCCGACGAACTCTGCGCACCCGGTGGCGGCCAGTTTTCTGAAGCCGCGCAGTACGTCGGGAGCGTAGGAGCGCATCTGCTCCAGGGCTGTCCCCGAGATGTAGAAACTGACGCGGAGTCTTCCTCCGGTGGATTTTATCAGCTCCAGCAGCAGGTCGTTCATGGGCAGGTAACACTCCGCCGCCGCGCGCTGCATGAGGGTGCGGTTGCGGGCGTCGTCGAGGTAGTTGTGGTCGATGCCCATGTTGAAGAACCGATAGGTCTTCAGCCGCATGGGTTGATGCACCTGGAAAAATAATGAGATGGTTTTCATATATGGCAACTTTTATCGTTTCGGTTCGTATCCTTTCCGCCGGTTGCGGCGGGTCAGGCAGGCGGTACCGTCGGGTGCCGGTCCGCTCTATCGGCTGCCGGTTCCGGCGAGCTGTTCATAGACCGCCTTTACCTTTGCCGCAGCGTTGCTCCACTTGATGCCCGTGACCTCCTCGTGTCCCTTGCGGGAGAACATGCGCGCCAGGGCGGGGTAGGTGACAAGGGCGTAGATGGCGTCGGCCATGGCATCCACGTCCCAATAATCCACCTTCAGCGCGTAGTCGAGCACTTCCGCGACGCCCGACTGTTTGGAGATGATGACCGGTACGTTGGATTTCATCGCCTCCAGCGGGGATATGCCGAAAGGTTCCGAGACCGACGGCATGACATAGACGTCGCTCATGGCGAACATGCGGTTCACCTCGGCACCCTTCAGGAATCCGGTGAAGTGGAAACGGTCGGAGATACCGAGCGTCGCCACACGCCTGACTACGTGGTGCATCAGGTCGCCGCTTCCGGCCATGACGAAACGGACGTTCGGGACCCGTCGGAGCACCTTCGCCGCCGCTTCGACGAAGTAATCCGGCCCCTTCTGGTAGGTGATGCGTCCCAGAAAGGTCACGATTTTGTCGTCCAGGCCGCGTACCGCCTCGCCCTCGTCGTTCTCCGAAAAACGGACGGCATTGTGGACGGTAACCACCTTTTCGGGCGGAATGCCGTACTTCGTTATGACGATGTTGCGTGTCAGGTTGCTTACGGCTATCACCCGGTCGGCAGCCTCCATGCCCGCCCGTTCGATGTCGTAGACGGCGCGGTTGATGTGTTCGCCGCTGCGGTCGAACTCCGTGGCGTGCATGTGTACCACGAGCGGTTTGCCCGACACGGCTTTGGCCGCCATGCCGGCGTAGTAGGTGAGCCAGTCGTGGGCGTGGATGACATCGAATTTGCCCGCCAGGTCGCGGGCTACCTGCGCGGCCACCGTGGCGTAGCGGGCCACCTCTTCCATCAGGTTGGCGCCGTACCGCCCTGAAAAGTTGTAGCGTTCGCGCCAGACCTCTCCCGGGAAGGTACGCTTTTCGCCTGCCTTCCTGTAGGCCTCACCCAGCGAGGCGAACTCCTCCGGCGAAGAGTAGGGGACGAGGTTGGAGTCTATCTGGATGAACGAAACCCGTTTCCATAACTCTCCGGCGTATTCGCCGCTTTCGTAGAGCGCCTCCACGTCGCTGGCATTCACGATGCGGACGAACCGCTGGTCTTCGTCGCCGTAGGCTTTCGGAACGACGAAGATGACCTCCACGCCGTTCCGGGCGAGCCCGCGCGTCAGTCCGTAGCTCGCCGTACCCAGTCCGCCCGCGATGTGGGGCGGAAACTCCCATCCGAACATCAGTACCCTCATGTTTCCCTCCTCTTTTTGTCTCTTTGCTGCCGTATGTGTTTCTGCATGGTGTATCCTTTGCGTTTTCGGAACGTGCCCCGCACTTTCCGAAGCCTTCTATTCCCTCTCTTTCCAGTAGTCAATCATGTCGCGGATGCGGAGCAGCGCCCCTACGCTCCAAGCCTGAGAGATGGCACCGCGCTGCGCATGGGGCGGGTCGCCGTCGTATATCTCCGGTACCGAGCCTATGCCGTAGCTGCTGATATCCTCCTCGAAGGCGGCGAGCAGCTCTTCCGCTTCCCGTACGAACGCTGCTCCGCGCAGGTCGAATCTCGCCTTGACATAGTGTTCGAGCGGCCATACCCATACCGTTCCCTGATGGTAGGCCGCGTCGCGCGTGGGCTGGTCGCCTTCGTAGCGCCCCTTGTAGAGCGGATTCCGGGGTGAGAGCGTGCGCAGACCCCGCGAAGTCAGCAGATGCTGCCGGACGGTGTCCAGAACGGAGAGCTGCATCGCTTCGTCGGGCATCTTGTAGGCGAGCGAACAGGCGAGGACCTGGTTGGGGCGTATGAAGGTGTTCTGCGTACCGTCGGCAGCGACGTAATCGGCCAGGTATCCGCCGTCGTCGTACCAGAACATCGTGAGAAACGAATCGCGTACGAGGGCGGGTATATCGTGCCACGCTTCGACGAATTGCCTGTCGCCGAACTGTTCGGCCAGCTCCAGCGTATAGCATACGGCATTGTACCAGAGTGCATTGATTTCCACCTGGTAGCCGTCGCGGCCCGTGACCGGACGGCCGTCCACTACCGCGTCCATCCACGTCATCGCCAACGACGGGTGCGAAGCCCGTACGAGTCCGTTGCGGTCGGTACGGACGACTTCACCGATGCCTTTGCGGTAGGCGGCGAGTATCTCTTTCATGTAGTGGCCGTAACGCTCCCAGACCTCCCGGGCGGAGGTTCGGGCGGCGAGCTGCTGGAGTACCCAGAAGAACCACAGCGGAGCGTCCGCCGAATTGTAGGCGGTGCCCATGTTCGGGAAAAGCCCCTCCTGCAACTGTCCGGTGAGTGTGTCGAGCACCTCCGTGCAGCTTCGAATGTCTCCCTGCGAAAGCGTGACGCCCGGCAGGGCGATGAAGGTGTCGCGGCCCCAGCGTCCGAACCATGGATAGCCTGCGACGATGTCGGTACCGCCGGCATTGCGGACGATGAATTGCCGGGCCGAGTGACGGAGGCAGGAGAGGAAATCGTCCTTGCGTGACCGCCGTGCCGCTTCGGCTTCGAACATCTCGTCGAGCATCGCCGGAGAAGAGACCTCTTCGAGCGAGCAGGAGAATACGACGGGCTTTCCCTTCGTGATTTCCGTCTCGAAATAGCCCGTGGTGAGCAGGTCCTCGAGGTAGTCGTAGCCGCGCTCGCGCTCTTCGGTGTATTCGAAATTGTAGTACCAGTCGGGCGCCGGGATGAACTCCGCCCCGGCGTCGGTTTGCAGGTAGAGCCACGGAAAGCCTTCGTAGAGCCGGTTGCGGACGCCTCCGGTGACGGGGAAGGAGCGGCCGTCGGCATAAAAGTTGGCCTTGCTCAGGGTGTGTTTGTCGCGGAAGGCGAGGAACGGCCTCAGGCGCAGTATGGTCTGCGAGCGGGCTTCGAGCAGCGTGTAGCGGATGAGCAACTGTGCGTGGGCATGTATCCAGAGAATCTCCTTACGCAGCAAAACGCCCCCTACACGGTAGGTCAGCGCCGGCAGCGGCGTATAGGTGAAATCGACGAGATATTTGTGCCCTTTCGGCTCGTAGGTCTCCGGAAAACGGTGCAGGGCGAGGTTGAAGGAGTGGTCGTGCTGTACGACGGTTTCGTCCAGCGACGAGAGCATCACGTAGTCGTGCTCGTCGCCCTCCCTCACCGGGCCTACGAAGAGGCCGTGGTATTTCCTCGTGTTGCAGCACACGATGGTGGTGCTCATATAGCCGCCGGCACGGTTGGTCGAGAGCATCTCGCGGCGCAGGGCGTATTCGAGGTTTCCCAGTTGATTCTTGTCGAATTCGAGGACTGACATAAGGCTTTGTATTTTACTGTTCTGTTCTTTGTCCGTTCGCGGCGGGTCGGCCTGCTGCAGGGAATGTTTCCCCCTGAACGTTTCGGAAAGGACGGTTCCGTATCGTATCGACGGACCTGTGCCGTTTCCCTCTCTCCCGGCCGTGTTACGCCCATTTCACCAGCGCGAAATCCATGCGGTGGGGCAGCAGGTCGTTTTTCGGATAGACCCGGATGGCGACGTCGAACGAGCCGGGGAAGGTCGGTATGGAATTGACCGCATACCGGACAAGGCTTCCATCCGTTTCGGTGACGTTGAGGTCCATCCGGTCCAGTATTCGCACCTGTGAATCCGGTTCTATCTGGTCGGCGATGATGAGCTCCACGCCGATGTCCTGTGCATCGAGACCGTCTACGTCCACGACGGCTTCGATACGGTAGGGCGTGTTGACCATGATGGCCTCGCGGCCCACGTCGAACTGTTGTACGCTGACTATCCGGACTTTGTCCCACGCCGCGCTGACGCGTCGTTTCCAGGCGGCTATCCGGCGGGCCATGTCGTAGTCGTCCTTGCGCATCTCCAGGGTACGTGCCCACAGTTTGCCGTAGTAGCGTTCCTGGTAATCGGTGAGCATCCGGTTGGTGGTGAAGTTGGCTGCGATGTCGGCCACGCAGCTCTTCATGGCGGCTACCCAGCCGTGGGGAATGCCGTCTTCCCCCCTGTCGTAATAGAGCGGAACGATTTCCTCCTCGATGGTCCGGTAGAGAAGCGCCGCATCGAGTTCGTCCTGGTAGCGCGGGTCTTCGTAGGTCCGTTTCATCGGAAGTGCCCAGCCGGCCCCCTTGCGGTAGCCCTCGACCCACCAGCCGTCCAGCACGCTGAACTGCATCACTCCGTTCATGGCGGCCTTCATGCCGCTCGTACCGGAAGCCTCCTGCGGCCGGGTGGGAGTGTTGAGCCATACGTCCACCCCCTGCACCATGCGCCGGGCGATGTCCATGTCGTAATTGGCGAGGAACATGATTTTTCCCGTGAACTCCGGCATGGCCGATACCTCGACGATGCGTTTGATGAGCTCCTGTCCCGGAATGTCGTTGGGGTGTGCCTTGCCGGCGAAGACGAACCGTACCGGGCGTTCCGGGTTGTTTACGATGGCGGAGAGCCGCGCAAGGTCGGTGAAGAGCAGGTTGGCCCGCTTGTAGGTGGCGAAACGGCGGGCGAACCCTATCGTCAGGGCATCCCGGTCGAACGATTCGATAATTTTCACCATCCCCTGTGGAGAGGTCATGTTGCTCTGTTCCGGTGCGAGGTAATAGTGGCGGATATTCTTTATCAGTTTGGCTTTCTGTTCCATGCGCGTTTGCCAGAACCGTTCGTCCGGAATCTCCCTGGCTTTCTGCCAGGCCTCGATGTCGTATTGTTCGCCGGAGAAGCCCTCCGGGAAATATTCCGCGTACATCCTGCGCATGCTGGAGGCCGTCCAGGTCGGAAAATGAACGCCGTTGGTAACGTAGCCTATGTGGAGTTCGTCGTGGAAATAGCCAGGCCATATACCGCCCAGAATCTCCTTGCTTACCTGACCGTGCAGCCAGCTCACTCCGTTGATTTCCTGCGACATGTTGCTTGCCAGAACACTCATCGAGAACTTCTCCGACGCATCGTTCGGCTTCGTTTTGCCCAGGTTGATGAACTGTTCCCAGGTGATGCCCAGCCGGTCGGGGTAGTGTGACATGTACTGCCGCAGCATGGATTCCGGAAAGGCGTCGTGTCCGGCCGGTACGGGGGTGTGGGTGGTGAAGAGCGACGAGGAGCGCACGACCTCCAGCGCTTCGCTGAACGACAGTTTGTGGCGCTCTATTAGCCTGTTGATGCGTTCGATGCCGATAAAGGCCGCATGTCCTTCGTTGCAGTGGAAGATGTCGGACTGTATGCCAAGCTTGTCCAGTGCACGGATGCCGCCTACGCCGAGCAGGATTTCCTGCCGGAAGCGGTTCTCGAGGTCGCCGCCGTAGAGGTAGTGGGTGATGGAGCGGTCTTCGACGAGGTTCAGGTCGTGGTCGGTATCGAGCAGGTAGAGTTCCGTGCGGCCTACGTCGCATTTCCAGATGCGGGCCGTGACGTAGCGGCCGGGAAACGAGATGCGGACAGAGCACCAGTTGCCCATGTCGTCGCGCACGGGTGTGATGGGGAGCTTGTTGAAATCCTGCGCTTCATAACCCGCCTCTTGGGCTCCGTTGGCCGAGAGCCGTTGGGTGAAGTAACCGTAACGGTAGAGCAAACCGACACCTACCATGGGGACGTTCTTGTCGCTCGCCTCCTTCAGGTAGTCGCCCGCCAGGATGCCGAGGCCTCCCGAATAGATTTTCAGGGATCTGTGCAGACCGTATTCCATGCTGAAGTAGGCGATGCGCGGCGACTGACGCCGCTCTTTTCCGGACATGTAGCGCTGGAAGTCGGCATAGACTGCATCCATTCTGGCGAGAAAAGCGTCGTCCCGTTCGAGTTCCTGCAGTCTCCGGACGTTGAGCTGGTCGAGAAAGGCAATCGGATTGCGGTTACACTTCTCCCATAGCGGCGCGTCGATATATTCGAACATCTCCCGTGCGCCGGAGGCCCACGACCACCACAGGTTTTTGGAGAGTATCTCAAGCGGACGGAGCCTTTCGGGCAGGGAGACCTCCACGATGAGCCGCGTCCAGGTCGGGCGGCTGCTTACGAGCTGCTGCTTGACGAAATTGACCTGTTCGGTGTGGGCGCCGCCGTCGTAAACGGTACGCTTGCTGCGCCCTCCGGCCGCACGGAGGGCTTTGTCGTATGCCTGCCAGTAGTAGACTACGAGATTTTGCCACAGGGCCGTCTGTGCCGTTTCGCAGGCCGAGTGCCTCGCGGCCTCGTATCGCTCCGCATCCATGGCGGCGTATCCCTCGATGGCGCGGGCGATTTCGTCGATGACTTCGGCATCGTTGTCGTCGGTGCGTCGGATGACCGTTACCCCCTGCGTCTGCGGCAGGTGGTCGGCCACCCAGAGTCCGAAACCCGCCAGCGAAGTCGTGATGGTGGGTACCGAGAAGGCGACGCTCTCCAGCGGCGTGTAACCCCACGGTTCGTAGTAGGATGCGAAAACCGTTGCGTCCATCCCCACCAGCAGTTCGTAGTAATCCACATTGAAGATACCGTCCTGTCCGTCGAGATACGACGGTACGAAGATGAGTTTTACGCGACTCTCTGCCTCCGTGAGGCTGCTGCCTTCGACGGAGCGTACGATGGGGTCCCATTCGGGGGATGTCAGATGATGCGTCACATAGGGCAGGGAAGCCGTTCCGACCGGTACCGACGGGTCGGCAAGATGGGCGGCGAGCTCCTTGCGCGGGCCGTTGTTGCCGGCCGGAACCATGATGTAGGCGAGTATTTCCCGCTCCTGCCGTTCGGACGCAAGCCGTTTCAGCGATTCCAGAAATACGTCTATGCCTTTGTTGTGGAATTCGTAACGACCGCTCGTTCCCACAATCAGCGGTTCGCGGTCGAATGTATGACCGAGGCAGGCTTCGGCTACCGAAATCAAGAGCCTGCGCGCTTCGGCCCGCTTGCGGTCGAACATGGCGCCCTGCCAGACGAAATCGTCTTCGAAACCGTTGGGAGTGACCTCGTCCGGTTCCCTGCCGAGCAGGTACCGGCATTCGCGGGCCGTGATGTCGCTGACCGTACAGAAGCAGTCGTGGTTGGCAGCGGCAATTTTCTCGAGCGAGTGTTTGGCAACTATGTTGAACTGACGGGCGAGGTCGTCCGCATTCAGGTCGGGCAGTTGTCTGTACAGTGGGATGCCGTTGCCGGCAATGCTTCTCCCTACGACCGTGGCGTGCGTCGAGAAGACCGTGGCGGTGTAAGGAGCGTGCTGCCGCAGGTAGAGACCGCCGCTGGAGGTCATCCATTCATGGAAATGCGCTACCGGCATTTCGTTGGGGGTACAGAACATGTTGCAGTAACTCTCGATGACCTTGCCTGCGGCATAGCCGAACAGCACGGGTTCGATATAATCCCACTGGCCGCTTATCGAATCGACCTTGTAACTCTCCCAGAGAGCTTTCAGAATGTCGTCCTTTTTGTTGAAGAACGAGCTGAAATCCACCAATATGGTGATGGGGCGCCCATTGACGTTCCATCGTCCTATCCTGATACGTATGCCTTCGCTGTAAACCATCTGCTTCCATTCGGCAAGCAGGCCGGTATCCTCTTCGAATTCTGTATTGTCGTTCTCGCGGTGGATATCCGGACCAATGGTTATGTAGCGGTTCCCGAGTGCTTCTACCATCGTCTGTGCCTTGGTGGCCACTACCGTATGTATCCCGCCCACCTTGTTGCATACCTCCCAGCTCACCTCGAAAAGGCGGTCGGGCCGTATCAGGGTTTCGTTGTTCTGATTTTCCATAGTTATTTTTTTGCTTCCGGGGATGTGGTGTCGCTCCCGGAATTCTCTCCGATAACGGTTAAAGGTAGGGAATATTTTGAGATTCTTCCCTCTCTTTTGGCCGATTTAATGACATTGTTTCCGCTTTTTAATGGAAATTTTCTATCTCCAAAAATGGCGCCAAGCCGGTTGTCCGGATTATAAAATGGCATATATATAAAAGGTATGATTTGGAAAGCGGAAAAGGAGGGAGAACGGTTGGAGAACGAGCCGCGTAGAGGATGGCGTGGAAGCGTCTTTTTTAGTGTTAATAGTGGTTTGATAATCAATTATATATGAAAATGAAGAAAAAAAAGCTAAAAAAAAGTTTCGGATTGATTTGGAAGTTTGAAACGTTTGCGCTTATCTTTGCACCCGCTTCCGGAAATCAAACGGAAGACAACAACGAGGTTCTTTACAAAAACAGGATATGTTAGACGTGACAAAATGACGGAATGTCAGTGCGTTATGGCGACAAAAAGAATGATGTGCGTTTAGTATGCAATAATCCGGCTTCGGCAGACGTTCTTTAAAGCATATTCGAAAAAAAAGTGGTTCGCCGCTTTGGAAATTTGAAAAAAGCCTTTACCTTTGCAACCCGTTTCGATAAGAAACGCAAATTGCGGAGAAAGCAATAAAGAAACAAGTTCTTTGAAGATATTTGAGCAGCTAAAGTTTATCCAGGTCAGCAATGACCGGATATCAAAAATACCTTTGAGATATAGCCAAGATTTATAACAATTCATTACAATGGAGAGTTTGATCCTGGCTCAGGATGAACGCTAGCGGCAGGC